>Ga0302205_10000119_pt1 | contig 39473 bp, 26 predicted proteins | sample II_Fen_E1_3_FD_194582 | JGI IMG/M metagenome (GOLD analysis project Ga0302205, IMG submission 194582) | Peat permafrost microbial communities from Stordalen Mire near Abisko, Sweden - II_Fen_E1_3 | ecosystem: Environmental > Terrestrial > Soil > Wetlands > Permafrost | place: Sweden: Abisko...
GGGGCGTATGGTCTGCGTATGATTCAAATAGCAAAAGTTTTGAATATTCCTTACGAAGCCTATATCTTGCCCGAAACCAGTCAACCGGATCTAGCACATGTAAGAAGATTGCTTGAGGAAATGCCCGAAATCACTCACCTAGCCATTGTCCATTGTGAAACTACCACAGGTATCCTGAATCCGGTACGCGAGATTGTAGCTTTAGCCAAGGAATACCGCAAGATTACCATTGTTGATGCTATGAGTAGCTTCGGTGGCATTCCGATGGATATCAACGAATGGCAAATTGATTTTCTAATCAGTTCAGCTAATAAGTGTATACAGGGTGTTCCCGGCTTTGGGTTTATTATAGCCCGGAAAGACAAGCTGGAAGAATGCAAAAATCAGGCTCGTTCCTTATCACTAGACTTATACGATCAGTGGTCAACTATGGACGGCGGAGGAAAATGGCGATTTACATCTCCCACTCATGTAGTCCGGGCTTTTTTACAGGCTTTGGTTGAATTGGAAGAAGAAGGAGGAATCGAAAAACGCTTTGAACGCTACTCCCAAAACCAGAAAACACTTGTGGATGGAATGCAGCGAATCGGATTTGAGACACTTTTGCCGGACAATATGCAGTCGCCGATAATTACCTCTTTTTTGTCACCTCAAGAGAAAGAATATTCGTTTTTGAGTTTCTATAATATATTGAAGGAGAGCGGGTATGTTATATATCCCGGAAAAATATCAAATGGAGATACATTTCGCATTGGAAACATAGGTGTGGTTTACCCCTCCGATATGGAAAAACTGATTGAGACAATACAAAGAATGAAATTCTGGTAAGATGTCTTTCTTTTGTTTCGTATAGGTAAACAAATTGACAATAATGGACAATTGTTTAATTGGAATATAACATCGCATTAATTAGATAGTAATATGTTGCATGTATTTTTGTATCGGATAAAATGTTTAATATATACAAATGTTAGACAAAACTAGTAAACTTAAACAGGTATAATTAAAAAAGGTAAAATCAATGAGAAATTTAGGGAAACTCACTATTGTGTTGTTATGCACGATTTTTTCGGCTAATGCTCAGGAAGTATTGATTGCCGGTAGAACTCAAACTCAAGCCACTGAAGCTATTAATACTGTCTCTACTAGCGTAAAGCCTACTTTTGAATTCATGTCAACTTCGCAGGCTCAATCTACAGTGAATATAACAGATGAAATGGCTGGAAATCATTTTTTTGGCAATGAAATAGCAAAGAAAATGTATTTATTTATTGACCATTACAGTTATAAGGTGCCCGTTGCTCCAGGTAATAGCGCAACAAAAACAATTTTCCGCAAACCGGAAATCTATTTATCAGTAAAAAAGATAGAACGGTATCTAAAAAAATCAGTACAAAAAGGTGATTTAAACAGTAACGTAGCTCAAAAAGAATACGACAAAGTACTTGACATTGCGCTCAACATACTTGATGAGAACACTGCAAAATTTGAAGAACGGTTGAAATCTGTTGGCGAAGATGCTACAAAACTGTTGGACATTTATCTTTATGAGGTAAAACTCGAAAGTATCAATTAATTTCTAGCCCCCGAGGAATCCTAATCACAATTACATTTCAATTAATGTGTTGAATTACAGTCATGTAAGAAATTGCATGAATTGTAATACGGGACTACCTTTGTTTAATCAAAAAGAATATCATAACTAAAAATTAAAAATATGCAAAAAATTAGTGTTTTTCTATTAATCCAATTTTTGCTGTTATATGGAACTTTTGCCTATGCTCAAAAGATGCCCGTACAAGGAAAAATTGTAGATTCCCAAGGGGTAGAATTGCCCGGAGTAAGTATTATGATTAAGGGTAAAGGCATCGGTTCTGTAACAGATGTAAATGGACGTTTCAATATCAATGCAACAAAAGGAGACATCCTTACATTTTCGTATATTGGTTACGAATCCAGTCAGGTTGTAGTTAAAGATCAGAGTGAAATCAGACTTGTAATGAGAGAAACTTCACAGGCAATAAAAGAAGTTGTGGTAACAGCACTGGGTATTGAAAAGAAAGTATCAACCATTGGTTATGCCGTGCAAGAGGTTGAAGGAAAAGATTTAGTAAAGGCGCGTGACGCGAACCCGATCACAGGATTAACTGGAAAAGTAGCTGGTCTCTCGGTAGGAGCTTCATCTGAAATGCTGGGTACTCCAAATGTTTTGTTAAGAGGTGACAATCTGACGCTCTATGTGGTGGATGGTGTTCCTATCAGCTCAGATACATGGAATATTAGTCCTGATGACATCGATTCATATTCAGTGCTAAAAGGACCTGCTGCTGCAGCATTGTACGGTAGCCGAGCTAAAAACGGAGCTATTCTGATAACTACCAAAAAAGGTACTAAAGGCAAAAAAGGATTAAGCGTTGAAGTGAATTCTTCTAATATGTTCGACAAAGGATTTTTAGCATTCCCACGTTTGCAAACTGAATATGGTGCTGGCGAAAACGAGATCTATGCTTTTGGTGATGGTAAAGGAGGAGGTTTGAATGATGGTGACTATGATGTATGGGGACCAAAATTCAGAGGGCAATTGATACCGCAATGGGATGGTGAATATACCCCAAATCAAGCATGGACAACTACTTTTGGCGATGTGAAGTATACCGGACATATTAAACCAACGCCTTATTTATCAAGAGGTAAAAATAATTTGGGTAATTTTCTGCAAACAGGATTTCAAACAACGAATAATATCTCTGTGACTAAAAGTGGCGAAGATTATACAATCAGAACTTCGATGTCGCATTCCTATCAGAAAAGTATTATTCCGAACATGAGTCTGAACATCACTAATTTCAATGTATTTGCGTCTTATAATATCAGTAAGAAGTTTTCGGTAGATGCCAATTTGAATTTTAATTATCAGTACACACCCAACTATCCTGATGTTAGTTACGGACCGAACAGTTTGATATACAATGTAGCTATCTGGACTGGTGCCGATTGGGATGTGAACGATCCGACCATCAAAGGTATTTGGCAACCCGGAAAAACAAACACACAATCAGTTTTTGCAGAGTACCAACGTTATCATAATCCTTGGCTCATGACTAATGAATGGTTAAGAGGGCATGATAAGAAAGATACTTATGGTTATGTTACAGGTCATTACACTATTGATGATCATTTAAATATGAGTTTGCGTACACAAATTTCAACTTACAATATGTTGCGCAATGAAAAAATGCCATTCTCAGCACATCCATACGGACGTGAAGGTGGGATGGGTGACTATCGCGAAGATCATCGAAATTTGTTAGATAACAATACCGACTTGCAGCTGAATTACAATTATATGTTAGGAGATTTTGTTCAATTGTCAGGTTTGGCAGGGGGTAATATTCGTATATTTAAATATAACTCCAATTTTACATCTACTGATTATTTGGTTGTTCCCAATGTTTATTCATTTGGTAACTCGTTGAATGCTGTTCAGTCTACCAGCTTTGTATCTCGCATGAATGTTTACAGTGCGTATGCTTCTATGGATCTTGATTTTAGTAAATATGCCACGCTTTCGGCAACAGCCCGTGTGGATAAATCGTCGGCTATTGTAAGTAGTAACGATACATATTTTTACCCAAGTGTGTCGGTGGCTACTTTGGTTTCGGATTACGTGAAATTACCAGATTTTATTTCGTCGTTAAAGTTAAGAGCTTCGTTTGCCGAAGTAAAAAGCGTACCGACCAGCGAAACTATTGGAACAGCTCCATTTAATACTATTACATCACTTGGTGGAAGTTCTTCTACAAATATTTACGGTTATTCGCTAGACTATGGAACTAACTATATGTCTCCTTACGGTGGTCCAAGTTACTCAATGGGGAATACCTATTCAATATCAAAGTTATACAATAACGAAACTTCAGCCAGTTATACAAACACGCTTTTTGATGCGAATATACAACCTGAAGTTCGTGTGAACTATGAAGAAGGGCTTGATATTAGCTTCCTGAAAAATCGTTTAGGGCTTAATGCAACAATATTTCAATACTTGGATGGTCCTAAAATTCTGCAGAATGTGATTTCGACCACTACCGGATATGACTATAACTATATCAATGCGCTAAAAACCCGCAAAACCGGTATTGAATTATCGTTTAAAGGAGTTCCTGTTAAAACAAAAGATTTCAGTTGGGATGTTTTAGCTAACTGGAGTACATTCAAAGAGGTTTATGCAGAACTGCCTTCAGGTCAGGATACTTACAATACTTTCTTCCAAAAAGGTGATCGTACCGATAAGCTTTACGGAACTGAATTCTACAAAACTAAAGATGGTCAGATTATCCATGATGCTTCAGGTAAGCCACTTGCAATGCAAGTAAACCAATATCTGGGTAACATGAACGGTGATTTTCAATGGAGTTTGTTCAACAGATTCAGCTATAAAAATGCGTATGTAAGCTTCCAGTTCGATGGCAATGTAGGTGGTGTGATGCTTGATTATCTGCATATGAAAACCATGCGTGGAGGAAGCAATATAGAAACAGTACAAGGTGCTTATGGTGTTGCCAGAAGTTTAGACGATCAACATGCGGGAGAAAAAACATGGGCGGGAGCTTATGTTGGTGAAGGTGTGGTTGTTTCAAATGGAGTAGATATTAAGTATGATAGTAAAACGGGTGCAATTACCAATTATGATGCACTTCAATTTGCAACAAACACAACGACTACGCAAGTACAGGACTATGTGAGCAAGTACTATGGTGTAAATGAATCAAACCTGATGAGCAAGACTTACATTAAGTTACGCGAATTGACTATTGGCTATAATTTCCCACAAGAATGGATTTCTCCGCTTAAAATAACAAAAGCATCTCTGTCTTTTGTAGCTAGAAACCTGCTTTACATCTATGGTGATAAGCGTTTTAAAGATGTAGATCTTGATCAATACAATGGGGCTTCAAGTTCCTCGGGTCTCCAAACACCTACTACCCGTAGATTTGGAGTGAATTTAAATGTTACATTCTAATTTTAAATGTATTATAAAATGAAAAAGAATAATATATTAATAGTTACCGTTTCGATTTTTGTGCTACTGTTTTCGTCTTGTAGTGATTTCAATGAACTCAAGAAGAACGAGAATTTAGCGGAGTCAGTTCCAGCTTCGATATTGCTCAACAATGTATTATACTCGTTGAATGACGAGCCGGAGGGAATGAATGAACGGTGGTGTCAGTACTATTTGATGAATTACGACTATTATGGTAACAACCGTTACGATTTTGGTGGTGGTGATAATTATTATACGACTCTCAAAAATGTGAAACAAATGGAGACTGAAGCAATCGGGAATCAGGCTTATATAGCACTTGCAGATTTTTTGAAAGCCTACTATTTCACAAAAATGAGTCTTGAGATGGGCGATATTCCTATGAGTGAAGCTTTGGGCGGTGTTAGTAATCTGACGCCAAAGTACGATACCCAAAAAGACGTGTTTGTTCAGGCCTTCCAATTGTTGGAAACTGCAAATTCATTACTGGCAACCGAAATTACAAAAGGAACATCAATTACCGGCGATATTTATTACGGTAACAATCTAAGTAAATGGCAAAAACTTGTAAATACATTCCGACTCCGCCTGCTTATTCAGCTGAGTAAAAAAACATCGGATACGGATTTGAATGTAAAACAACAATTTACTAAAATAATAGCCAATCCAACTTCTTATCCGATTATGACGAGTACGGGTGATGATTTAAAATTCACCTATTTGTATCCAAGCAATATGTACCCACGGAATCCCGGAAGCTACGGATACAATGCTACGCGCGAAAACTGTTCGGATACTTATGTTGGTTTACTCACTAAACTGCAAGATCCGCGTGTATTTATAACCTGTGAGCCGGCGCAAGCTTTACTCTCTACGTATTCTGCCACCGATTTTAATGTATTTAAGGGAGCTAATCCTGGAGAAGACCAGGGTATCATGTACACAAAAAATACGAATGGACAATACTCTATGATCAACAGATATCATTTTTATCGGACCTATACAGGTGAACCTACGTTGGAAATCAGTTATCAGGAGATGTGTTTCAATATTGCTGAAGCTATCAACAGAGGTTGGATTGCAACCGGACCATTGGGAACTGCCGAAGATCATTATAAAGCGGGCATTAAAACTTCATGGGCATTTTACAATATTCCTTCTTCGGGAGCAATGAGTGTATATTTTATGAAACAAGGATCGGGGATAAGCGATGCTTCGCCCTATAACACTTACTCTGTAAATGTGGACTGGGATACCTATTACAATCAATCAACGGTTAAATATACAGGTAACGACAATACCGGGTTGACTCAGATTTTGCAACAGAAGTATCTTGCATTAGCTTTCCACTCAGGACTGGAATCTTACTTCACTTACCGTCGTACTGGAGTTCCTGCTTTTGAAACAGGTACAGGTACAGGCAATAACCAGAAAATTCCTGTTCGTTTTCAGTATTTCGACAGCGAGAAAACAGCAAATACAGCAAATTATACAGCCGCTATATCGCAGTATAACAATAACGATGACATTAACGGTATAATGTGGATTTTGAAATAAACGCAGAACGAATTATTTATTAATAAAACAATATAATGAGAAAAATATTTTTACAGTTTTTCATTTTATTCATGAGTGTCACACTTATGGGTCAAACAAAAACAAAAACTCAAAACATCATTCTGGTTACAATTGACGGTTTTAGATGGCAAGAGCTTTTTAATGGTGCCGATTCATCATTCCTTCATAATAAACAGTTAGTAGAAAATACCAGCAAATACGAGAAAAGATACTGGAACGACAACCTAGCTGAACGACGTAAAATGTTGTTGCCATTTATTTGGGGAACGATAGCTGAGCAAGGTCAGATTTATGGTAATCGAACTAAAGGTTGTTTCGTGAATGTGAAAAATCCGTATTGGTTTTCGTATCCCGGATATAATGAAATCCTTACCGGTTTTGCTGACGTGCGTGTCAATTCCAATGAATTTGGCCCAAATCCCAATGTTGGAGTGTTTGAAATGATGAACAAATCGGCAGAGTTCAATGGGCGTATAGCTACATTCACTTCGTGGGATGCATTTAACGACATCTTGAATGAAAAAAGAAGCGGTCTTTTGGTGAACGCTGCATTTGAGAAAATGGAAGGATTAAAAAACGGAAGCAAATTGGAACTTTTGAATGAGATGCAAACTGCATTGCCCGACATATTTGACGGCGTAAGGTTGGATGGGGTAACGTTCAATTTGGGTTTTGAGTATTTGAAAGAGAAAAGTCCACGCATACTTTATCTTGCTTTCGACGAAACCGATGACTTTGCTCACGGTGGAAGATACAATGATTACCTGAATTCCGCTCATTACACTGACGACTTTCTGAGGAAATTATGGGATTGGGTGCAACATAATCCGGCGTACAAGGACAAAACGACTTTACTTGTTACTTGCGATCACGGAAGAGGCGAAGGTCCTACCGGATGGAAAGATCATGGAAGTAACACGGCTAATTCAAATCAAACATGGTTTATAGCTATGGGACCCGATACTCCTGCCAAGGGTGAGATTACTACAGGGCAATACTATAATAATCAATATGCCAAAACCATGGCAGCCTTGCTTGGGTTCGATTATAAAACCGAAAATCCTGTTGGCTTAGCCATAGATCTGGTTCTGGGAAAGAAAGTTGGAGAAAAATAATATCATGTAATCCATGCTTACTAAATAAAAGCAAATTGGCTGTATCACTTTGAGAGATACAGCCAATTTTTGCTTATTTGTTAGTTGCATGGTTTTGTAACACACGGATTTTGAGGCATTCTATCATTCTATCAATCTATTGACTTAGATTTCTTTCATTAAAAACCGTCCGCTTCTTCTGGTACGTTGTGTGAGTAAGAATGTTCTTCCAGCAGTGGTTTTTTCTACAATTTCATCGTTGATACCTCTGATAGTCAGCAATTCCAATCCGTCGTTATAGGTCACTTTGAAGTCATTTCCCAGCTCATCTAATGCTCCGGCCAGGTAGCGGGAATTATCTACACACACCGAGATGCTAATAGCGGAACTTTGAATCATAGCCACTTTGAGCCTGTGTTTGTTCATTACGGCAAAAGCTTTAGACAGACTTTCTTCAAGTACAAACGAGAAATTGCGCGGACGAATGGTGACCAACACCTGATTCTTTCGCAAAATGAGTATGGGTACTTCAATTGGTTTTTCGGTAGAAGCTTTGATTACTGATCCAGCCTCCGTGGGGCTGCCAAAAGGACGCACAAAGAGAGGAATATGCTTGTTTTCGAGTGGTTTAATTGTTTTGGGATGAATGATTTGCGCTCCGCTATAAGCCAGTTCTACTGCATCCAGGTAAGTAAGTTCAGGTATATATACCGTGTTTTCAAAAATGCGTGGGTCTGCATTCAGAATGCCGGGAACATCTTTCCATATTGTCACACTTTCGGCATTGAGCAGGTTGCCTACTACAGCTGCGGAGTAATCGGAGCCTTCGCGCCCTAATGTTGTAGGGTCTCCTTTAATATTAGCACCGATAAATCCTTGTCCAATGTAAATACGGTTTTTACTGAAATCAGCTGCTTTTGTTAGTCTTATCTGCGATTCGTCCATGCGCACATTGGCTTCGCGGTAGTTACTGTCTGTTACAATCAGTTGGCGTAAATCAAGCCAGGCATTATTAATGCCCGATTCGGCAAGAAAAACAGATACAATTTTAGTCGAGATAACTTCACCGTACGATACCAGGCGGTCATACCATCGATCATAGTCGTCGCCAACTCCGTTGGTAATATAATGTCTCAGTTCATCAAAGTGTGGTTTGACGGCGGCTTTACCGGTTTCCGGATGGGCGAATAGTTCGGTAATAATATCGTGGTGATAAGTTTCAACTTCAGTTAATTTATCCAGCGAAGCCTGATGATCGGCTTTCATAAAACAATCAAGCACTATTTCCATGGCATTGGTGGTTTTTCCCATGGCCGAAACCACTATGAAAAGCTGGTCATTTACTCCCGAAACAATATGAGCGATATTGCGGATTCCTTCTGCTGAGCGCACCGATGCGCCACCAAACTTATATACTTTCATCTTTTACTGTGAATTTATATTGATTTTATACGGGCGGCAAAAATACAAAAAAATACTAACATGTGAGATTGATGTGCGGATATTGTGATGCGTCGATTTGTTATAACTGGTCAATGATTTTAACGCAAATCAGTTTGTCGTATCGCTCACCCCAGGGACGATGATACACGTATATGGTGTATTCGTTGTTTGTTTGCCAGTAACTGCCTTCTACACGTTCGGCAGATCCTTTTCGCTGGCCTTTAGGTACAAACCAATACTGATAATTATAACCGCCTTGTTTTAATAAAATAGCTTGGTTATAGCTTTCAGAATCGTTGTCATATTTCATTCTTACAGCATCATTCAGTTGATTGTAATTAAACTCGCCTCCCAGATAGAGTTGCCCATTAAGGAAGGGTTGTTTTGTAGGTAAATTAAAATGTACCGTCATGTAATCGGCTTCGGTATTATCATCCTGCCCTTCCTGCATATTTATTACAAACTTTCCGTTTACATCTTTTTCTGACGAATAAAATCTTGAAGTTCGAATTTTATCCTTGACAAGGAAAGCGTCGTAATGCGGTTGAATGTATTTAATAAAATCAACTCCTTCACCGGCTGCGTAAACCGACGATATATCAAACCGGTGATACTCATTTCCTCCTTCAAAAATTAAAGCTCCGTTGTTGATGTAGCTCAATTTTGAACCGGATAAATAGGTGGGTTTTATGTCTGTGACTTGATTGTCAATTCGATTGTTTTGTCTGACAACAACTTTTATTTCCGATCCGGGATCACGTACAGAATACCCGTTTAGTAAAACATCAAAATCCAGTTGTTGCGACTTTCCTGAAAGTTCCGAGTCTGTATTTCCCCTTATCGTGGCTGTTACTACTATACGAGGTTCAACTACTGAAAAGCAGACCTGAGCAATGGGTTTGTCGGCCTGATTATCTTCGTATATGATCACAACATAATTACCGGATATTTTAAAATTTAAATCGTTGTTGGGTAACTGAAAAGTATAGTGAGTATACAAATACGTGGTGTTGATTGATGTGAGATAATCTGTAATATTGCCGGTAGTAAATCCATTCAGGTATTCATTGGTGTTGATGGTTGACGGAGTCCAGTCGGCATTGCAGTGTAACACTTTATAGCTGAATGAATGAGATTCGTGAGACATTTCGTCAAAGCTGATTTGTAATATATCCGAACTGTTTAGCTTCATAATAGGCAAGCCCATTTTTTCGCCAGTCAACCCAACTTGCAACGTTTTTATGTTCGGATAAAATATCTGGGTGCGATAAGCTGTTTGAGCTCCGGCAATAAGACTCAGGATAAGAAAACAAAATAGCATCGTTTTTTTCATACAGCTTATTGGTAAATGATTTTATAACTCTTTTCTGCTACAAAAATAAAGAAATTAAAGGAAACAACAGAATATGAATGAAATATATTGATAAATAAGAGCTTTGTTTCTAAAAATCGCGAATGATAAAAATCTGATAAATCCGACTTCTTATTATGCTGCTATTGCTGAATTTTCCCTACATTTGTAGAAAGAATAAACTACAATATCATGCCTCCTTTAGCTGAACGACTTCGCCCCCAAACGCTCGATAATTATATCGGACAAAAACATTTGGTAGGAGAAAATGCCATTTTGAGAAAGATGATTGAGTCCGGTCATGTGGCATCTTTCATTTTGTGGGGTCCTCCGGGTGTGGGTAAAACTACTTTGGCTCGGATTATAGCTAATAAGCTCGACCGTCCTTTTTATACTCTCAGTGCGGTAACTTCGGGAGTAAAAGATGTACGTGAGGTAATTGAAAAAGCGAAAGCTAATCGTTTTTTTTCGCAGGCTAATCCGATTCTTTTTATTGATGAAATTCACCGTTTCAGTAAATCTCAGCAGGACTCTTTGCTTGGAGCAGTGGAAAACGGAACGGTAACACTCATCGGAGCCACAACCGAAAATCCGTCATTCGAAGTCATTACACCATTGCTTTCGCGCTGTCAGGTGTATGTGCTAAAATCGTTGGAAAAAGAAGACTTACTTGAACTGGCACAACATGCATTATCAACTGATATTGAGTTGAAAAGCCGGGAGATTGTACTCGAAGAAACTGAGGCGCTGCTGAGGTTTTCCGGTGGCGATGCGCGTAAACTACTGAATATTCTTGAACTTGTAGTAAATGCCGAAGAATCGGGGAAAGTAATTTTTACCAACGAAACTGTTACAGAGCGTTTGCAGCAGAACCCATCGGCCTACGACAAGGATGGCGAAATGCATTATGATATTATTTCAGCGTTCATCAAATCTATCCGGGGCAGTGATCCCGATGCGGCTGTTTATTGGTTGGCACGCATGGTAGCAGGTGGCGAGGATCCTAAGTTTATTGCTCGCAGATTGGTTATTTCTGCAGCTGAAGATATCGGATTGGCAAATCCTAATGCTTTGCTGATTGCTAATGCCTGTTTTGATGCGTTGCAGAAAATTGGATGGCCGGAAGGACGTATTATTCTGGCTGAAGCAACAGTTTATCTTGCTTCGTCGCCCAAAAGTAATTCGGCTTATCTTGCCATTGATGATGCGTTGGCGCTGGTAGAGCGAACCGGAAATCTGCCTGTTCCTCTGCATTTGCGTAATTCCCCTACGAAACTGATGAAAGAATTGAACTACGGTAAAGAATACAAATATTCGCATGATTTCCCGAATCATTTTGTAGAACAACAATTTTTACCCGACGAACTGGCGAAGGAGCGTATCTGGAATATCCAAAATAATCCGGCAGAAAGTAAACTCGGTGAGTGGTTGAAATTTTTGTGGAAAGGGAGGTATTGATATACCTCCCTTTCTTTTTAAAAAAACTAATACCTAAAATACAATAATAATCAGTTAACCATAATTAATCAATGAAAAATGTAGAAATAATTAGTCAATAATAAATGTAGAAATAGATCTTTGAGGTAGGGTGGATTTAATTGACTGACCATTCAGCCACACCAGAAATGTTTCGCCTTTATCTGTCTTATTCATTACCACTACTACAATTTTTCCATCTGGGTTTTGAAAAGCGGTAGTAATCAGATAACTTTTACTGGAAGATGCCGAAATTCTTCTGGCTCCGGGTTTTATGAATTTTGAAAAGTGACCAATGTAATAAAACTCGCTATTAAAAATTAATTCGTCGGTTTTTGTATTGTAGTGAACTGGTGCAAAACAAAAGTTTTGTACATGATTAGGTCCACCTTGTTCATCTAATAATATATTCCAATCAGTCCAGCCTACTATACCATTATTGAAATCATTTATCATCGACTCACCATAATGTTCTCCCATATTCCAATCATTGATTTTGGCTAAATCAAAATTGCCAATACAGCCTTCAGTAAAAATGAGATGTTTATCGGGGAATGCTTCGTTTACACGTTGTACATTTTCAAACTGCTGTTTGCCGCCACTCCAGTCTTCGTACCAATGAAAACCAACTCCCCAAATGTATTTGGCAGCTTCTTTGTCGGCGTAGGTATCATTAGCTCGTTGTACCATCACATCGCGATTATGATCCCAAACAATGAGTTTCTTGGCTTCCATGCCGGATTTATGCAATGTTGGTCCCAAAAAGTTTTTGACAAAATCTTTTTCTTCAATAGCAGTAAAAATGCATGATTCCCAGGTTTGCTTAGCCATTGGTTCGTTTTGTACCGATATACCCCAAACAGGAATCTTATTTTTCTCATATTCTTGGATAAACCGAACAAAATAATTGGCCCAGGACTGGTTATATTTTGGCAGTAATTTTCCACCATGCAGCATGTCATTGTTGTCTTTCATCCAAGCCGGTGGGCTCCATGGACTTGCATACAATGTTAGTTTGCCTCCAGCTGCAGCTATTGCTTGCTTGATAAACGGAATTTTATATTTCAGGTCATGACTAACATTGAATGTTTTCAGAGCTGCATCTCCATCTTTAACGTAGGTATAACTATCGCTGGAGAAATCGCAACTGTTGATGTTTGTCCGGGCAAGGGTATAACCAATACCATCAATTGGGCTATAATATGCTTTCAAAAATGCTTTTTGTTTTTCAACGGGCATTTTTGCAAAGGTTTCGGCAGATGCATCGGTCAGAGCTCCTCCAATCCCTAAAATGGTTTGAAATTTCTTATGCTGATTTACAAAAATACTGATCTCGGCTTCTGCAGGTTGTTTGCTAGCTTCAAACTTTAAGTCTCCAACGTACGTCAATCGCTGATTCTCTGTTTCGGAAGTAGTGTATTGTTTGGCTATTTTGCCTGAAGTAATTTGTGCATTTATAGATAAGCTACCGCATAGTAAGGCAGCCGTTAGAAAGTAACTGTATTTTTTCATCTTATTATATTATTTTTTACCCTTAAGAAATATAGTTATGTGTGAGTTGATGTTAATCTGGATTAATATCTTAGTTGCTTTGTAGATAGTAGCTCTTGGAAAAGGGAATATTTATGTTTTTTTCCATAGAAATGATACTACCGAATTAGCAGGACATGAATAATTAAAGAAGTTCGTTCCATCACTAATTGTAACTACTTGTACAACACTATTTGAATTGGAGAGAACAACTGAATATGAACCATCGGGATTGACAAATGCGGCACTGGTTATTCCGCTTAATGAAATTCCATTAACTGTTCCGATTCTTATGGCACCGGGTTTTACCACTGCTGAAAGTTGACCAATGATAAAGTAATGTGAGTTTTTTGTGATGGTTTTGTAATCGGAGGTGCTTATGTCAACTGCACCATAGCAAGACTGACACCCTCCGTTTCGATTAGGCCCTTTGTCTGTATTCAGCATCAAGTTCCAAATAATTACACCAGTGCACCAGTTATTTACAGTACCTAACGAAATTTCGTTCATGTCATCTATTAATCGGGCTTTCAGACTACGCCCATTATTCCATTCTCCAATGGATGCCTCAGTAAATAACAGGCCTTTGTCACTTTTATCGTGTACATTTAGTAAGGCACTTTTGTTCCCAAGATAATTGTGAAACGCTGCACCAGCTATGTATGAAGCTGCTTTGGCGTCATTATATATATTAAGAGGATAAGTGTATTCGTCGTAATTGTGATCATACGCATATATATTTGTATTAAGCCCCACTTCCAATAATTTAGGGCCTAATGCGTCTCGTATAAATGTTTGTTCTTCTGACCAAAACATGAGTGTAGATGCTGAATTTCCACCATTTAACGGCTCGTTTTGAGGGGTGACGGCAAAGATGTTAATACCATTTAGCTGAAATGCCTGAATCCATTTTACAAAATAGGTAGCATAGTCTTGAAAATATTTTGTAGCTACGTGTCCACTGGTCCATGAATTGTAAGGTACACTTCCACTGGGTTCGGTTACTTTCATCCAGCGGGGAGCTGTCCATGGTGCAGCCATTATTTTCAGATTGGGATTAATAGCTAATATTTCTTTTAATACTGGAATTACATAATTGGTTTCTTCGTTTGTTAGACCGAAATTCTCAATTCCAGCTTTGTCGCAGCAAGTATATTCACTCAAAGAAAAATCGGAACAACCAATTGCTACACGAATATAGCTAAAACCATATCCCTCTGTTGTTGAAAATGTTTGCTTTAAGAATTTAGCTCTGTCTGTATCAGTCATTCTCAGTAAATTATAACAAGTCGATCCGGTGATTGCTCCGCCGAATCCATCCATAGTTTGATAACGCGTTAAGGTATCAAGTAGAATTCGATTGGTAGCGGAGCTTGCTTGTCCGGGCTTGAGTGTAACTGATGATTTTGTGAGTTCGTACGCTCTATCTGATGATGTAACATATACTGTTGCAGCTGGTTGATTGCTTGCAATGGTATCAGTTGGGGTTTTAGTATTGTTCACAATAACCGATTCTGTACTACATGAAACGATCGCAAATGAACTGAAATAGATATAGAAAAATAACGTTTTTTTATTCATTTCGATGAAATTATTTTTGGAATACACGTACATAATCAATTTCATAAGTCAGGGGCAATGCTGATTCATCAATGCCCAGATACCCACCCCAGTTTCCACCCCAGGCAAGGTTTAGTTTGAGATAGAATGGAGCATTAAATGGCCATGTGTTTTTATTTCCGGCACCATCATTGTTGAACGTAAAATAATTTACGCCATCAATATATCCTTTGATAAAATCGGCAGTCCATTCTACAGCATATACATGAAATTCACTTTCAGCATTAGCGACAGCTTTTCTTGACGTTTTTTGCGTGTTTATCGTCGAATTGTAGGATGCACAGTGTATTGTTGCGGAAACTAAATTAGGTTCTGCACCAATTTCTTCCATAATATCAATTTCGCCATCGGCAGGCCATGATTTGAAATTTTTAGGTAACATCCAGAATGCAGGCCAGGTTCCTTTGCCTTTTGGTAATTTTAGCCGGGCTTCGAAATATCCATAAGTCCATGAAGTATTAGTATTCATGCGAATGGAATAAACAGTGCTATTAATCTTTCTACCATAAATTTTCAAGCTCCCGTCCGATACATAAGCTAACGTATCAGTACCAATTTTACCGGTCACATAGTTCTCCAATTCATTGTTTCCCCAGCCGCTGGCTCCAGTTTCATACCACCAATCGGTAGTGGATGGCATAGTGGATTTTGGCGTGTTGAATTCGTCGTGCCACATGAGGGTATATCCTGAAGGTACTGTTATATTCACATTGGTTGTTCCTTCGTTACAGCCTTGCTGTACTGTCATGGTCTGATTGTATTCACCAATTTTGAATGTGATTGTTGCTGTTCGGCTTGAACTTCCAGAATTTTCATCAACTGCTATATTTATCGTTGAATTTCCGGTTATTCCAGTTAATGTTGAGAGTTTGCACCATGATTGATCCGAGTTTGCAGTCCAACTTTCTGTAGCAGTTATATTCAGGGGCTTTGTCGTAGTTTTGTACCCGAAGATCATATTTGAAACATCTACACTAATATTCGGAGACGGCTTTTGAGTGATTTTCAGAATTTTTGAATAGGAGTTTCTTTTCAGTGTGAGGAAAGCAATTCTTTTATCTTGAGTTTCATTTTTTGTAACGTGAACATTTAAAGTAGTTGTGCCGGATACACTGCCTGATGGACTAAAAGTACACCATGACTGATTTGAGGAAGCGCCCCACTCATCATTGGCTGTAACTACGACATTTTGACCACTATCTGAATAATCGTAAGTCAACGAATCTGAACTCAATGTTATATTAGTTTTAGTCGTCGCGGGTATATCATTTCCACTGGAACAAGAAATAACTAACAATAATGTGAAACAATATAACCAATTTGATATTTTCATGCTTTTTGATATTTATATTTATCGTTCAAAATAAACAGATATTTTCCCTGATTCTAATAGATTACGCTAATGAATTTATAAATTATAATGTGTGATATTATTCAATAAAAATTAAATAATAATCCGGAGAGAGTTTTTTCTCTCCGGATTAAATTTTTATTAAAACGTTTAGTTTTTACGTACAAATCGGTATCTCCACGAAATTCCTGATCCCAGAGAGACAAACTCAAGCATATTAGATGTCATCTTAGTAATTAAATACTTAGGATTGTTATAAACATCTTCAGAAGGTATGTAAGAAACATATGTCTTAGCAGGGAATTGCAAATAATATTTTGAACCATCATTTGTAACTGTGTAAGTTGTGATTTGTTTGCTTACTGGCTCTTGAAAATCTGTAGATCCATCGCCGGAATAATGCAGTTTGGCAGGATCCATAAAAGTATAAGTTCCCCAGTTACAATAGATTGTTCCTCCAGTGCCTGGATCAAATGTATAGTTTCCTTTTGCATCAAAGCTCAATATATCATCGTAGAGTCCAAATCCGGCTTTTCCTTCTGCCGGACAACTCCACCAGCCAGTTGCATTTTCAGGTTTATCTCCACAGCCAAAGTGTCCATCTGTGGTTTCATCCCACTTCCAGTTTCCGGGAAGGGCTGCTGCGTACTGACTGCCTAAAAGTTCTGCATCTGCGCCAGAGTCAAAGAGAGCTTTTGATAGAAATTCGTATTTCCATGCGATTGAACCATCGAAGCTAACCATACTTATTTTGTCTTTGGTAAGAGCAATGATTTTAAACTTCGGGGTGTTGTAGGTATAACTGTTTGGAATATAACCAACCATCGTCCCAGCCGGGAAGGTTATGTATAAATCATTACCTTCATATTCTAAACTCCATGTAGCATTTTGCAAAGCCACAGTGGCCTGATAATCCTGACCATCGTTTGTGTTAAATGCATTGAATGGATTAAATTTACAACCAGAGTTTACATAAATAGTTTTACCACTACCCGGATCGTAAGTGTATGAACCTGAGATTCCTATTTTATTATAACCAAAAGTAAAAATATCGTCATACATACCGAATCCGGCTTTTCCATTAGCACCACAGCTCCACCAGCTAGTTGGGCTTGTATAGCTTGGTCCGCAACCAAAATGGCCATCAGCCCTTGAGTTCCAAACCCACTGTTTTGAGTTTGCCCCTGTACCGCCACAAAGATTTGTTATTATGTCTTTATCAACCAATGTGTTATTGATAGTGTAAGTCACCGTAACAGCACCGTCGCTGATACCGTATTTATTTGAAACTTTTGCTTGAACAGTGTAAGTGCCGGCTAGACGAACGGTCTTTTGATATTCGTTTGTGTTGGAAGTAGTTCCATCTTCGAAAATCCACACAGGCATAATTTCTTTGCTGTCAATTTTCAGAGTTACTAAATTGGTTGTTTGATCAACAGTAGCTTTTATTAAGCTTTTATATTCACTTATGGATGGTGTCTTAGTTTGATCAGCACTTCCATAATCGTTTTCAGTACAGGAAAACAGCGTTATCGAAAACAGAATACTGCCTAATATTCTAAATAATATTTTGTTCATAATCATTTATACTTAACTTGATTAATAATTATTCTGAGTTAATGTTCCTTGAGCAGCATCAATTTCGCCCTGTGGAATTGGTAAGTATTTTTTACTTTCGGTCCAGTTTGCTGAACGTGTGGTAGTTGAGCCTGCTACAAGAATTGTTGCTGCTTTTCCGCTGCGTACTAAATCCCAATAGCGTTTTCCTTCGCCAACAAATTCTTTGTGTCGTTCATTCAGGATATTATCGACAGATACAGTTACCGAGGCTAAACCTGCCCGAATGCGAACTTTATCCAAATAACCTTGAGCTTCTGTGTTAGAACCTCCAGTAGCTAAAAGCAATTCTGCTGCATTTAGTAAAGTTTCGGAATAACGGTATAGACGAACATTGTTATTATAATTCATGTCACCACTACCGGTACAACCGCTATTTCCATCAAGACGAGGAAGGTATTTTCTCATAAAGTACCCGGTGTCTTCGTATCGTGGAGAATAAGTAGCTCCATTGGTAGCACTGTAGGCGGCAAAATTCAATATGCTGGCATCGCGACGTTTATCGTTACTATCAAACATTTTGTAAGCACTAGCGCACACCGGTTCGAAGCCCCAGCCACCGTTAAACTCTGGACTTCCACTGAGCCCATTAATTCCAATAAACTTAGGATATACCGATCCACCTGTGGCTATAGGAGCATCCCAAGCACGTCCACCATTTTTAGCCGTATAGTTAATTTCGAAGATCGATTCTTTACACCATTCTCCGGTACTTTCCCATAAACTGGCATAATCAGAAACCAAATCATATTTGGTTGAGCCGATAATATCTTTCATGTATTTCAAAGCTGTTGGGTAACGAGTTGCATCCTTTTGATACATAACTACATCGGCATAAAGCATTTCTGCCATTGCTTGAGTCACGTGACCTTCGTTTCCTGCTGTAGATTTCATTGGCAATACGTTAGCATTAATAGAGCTTTCAAGCGAAGCAGCAATTTTATCGTATACTGCATCGTGTCCAATTTGAGGGCTGATATAAGGATACGTCAGGTTTTTTTCGAAATATGGAATGTTACCCCAATATTTCCATAATGTAGTATAGTACCAAGCACGCATTACTGTTGCTTCTGCGGTATATTCTGCTTTTTCTGCTTCAGTCATATCGGCAGCATTGTTTATGTACTGTAAAACAATGTTCGACCGATTTATACCTGAGTAGCATATTGACCAGGTCTGATTACAAACTGATGTTGGTAGAGCGCTGAAATTTGAAATTTTATGTAAATATAAGCAGTCTGTTTCACCTCCTCCGCCTGCCATTACGTCTTCGCTCATCAAATCAGCTACTAATGGAAGGCTTTCGTAGCTATAGAAATAGTCAAACCATTTCAATGGATCGTATGATGCTACCAGAGCCTCAGTTAAGTGAGTTTTTGAGTTATAGTAACTTCCATCTGCCAATAAAGAGCTGGCAGAATTAACGGTCAAATAATCATTTGTACATGAATTTAGACACAGTGCTGATAAAGCAATACAACTTATAATCGTTAATTTTATCATGTTTCTATTTTTTAAAAGATTAAAAGTTTAAATTTAGTCCGAAAGTATAGGTTCTTGCTTGTGGATAACAACCACGGTCTATACCTATTGAAGTACCTCCTGATGTTCCGATTTCAGGATCAAATCCTTCGTATTTTGTAAATGTAAGCAGGTTCTCAGCAGCTACATAAAGGCGTAAACTACTAATCAAAGCCTTGCGGGTCAGGTTGTGTGGGAATGTGTAACCTATTTGTATGTTTTTTAAACGAAGATATGAACCATCTTTTACGTAGAGGTCTGATGATTGCCAGTTTTTGTTGTCATCGGTCCATGTAAAACGAGGAGTAGTATTCGAAGTTCCTTCACCAGTCCATCTGCCCCACATATAAGCAGGTAAGTTTACATATTGAAGATCTACACGACGTGTTGCATCATAGATGTCATTACCAATCGTTCCCTGAAAAACCATGTTCATGTCAAAGTTTTTATAACTTGCACTGAAGTTGAATCCGTATGTCCAGTCAGGCATTCCTTTACCTATTTTGGTGCGGTCATCATCGTTTATTACACCATCGTTGTTTGTATCTACAAACTTAACATCACCTGCTTGTGCTTTGGGTTGAATAAGATCACCGTTTGCATTTTTGTACGCATTTACTTCTGCTGCATTTTGGAAAATACCAGCAGTTTTATAACCGTAGAAAAATGGGAAGCAAATACCGTTTTGAGCTCTCGAAATTGTTCCAACACTTGCATAACTGTCGTAGTTAGCAAATCCGGTTGAGTTTCCTAAATTAATTGTCTTGTTTTGTAAAAAGGATGCATTTGCACCAACACGAAAATTCCAGTTTCCAGTTTTGAAACGGTAAGTTGTTTCAAATTCAAGACCTTTATTCTCCATTGTTCCCACATTACCCCAAGGTTTTGCATCGCCTACATAAGAATTAATAGGCATTTCCATTAACATACCATTTGTGTTTTTTACATAATAGTCGACTGTGAATGTAAGTGCATTAGCAAACAATGCAAAATCTAATCCTAGGTCGGTTTGCTCAGATTCCTCCCACTTAAGGTCGGGATTGGCTATTCCATTGGGTTTCGTACCATTATTGATAATTGTATTTTCCCCAGCACCAAATGCATAGTTATTTCCGGTACTGGTTAATGCTACATATCTGAATGCTGACATCGTTGAGTTTCCGTTTTTACCCCAAGATACACGAAGCTTTGTGTTGGTTAACCATTCTGGTTTGCGATCATTTATAAATGATTCGTTGGTAATATTCCAACCTAATGAAACAGATGGGAAAGTAGCCCATTTGTTATTTGTTCCAAAATTTGAAGAACCATCGCGACGAACAGTAGCCTGAAGCATATATCGTTCATCAAAGTTGTAACTGATACGTCCAAAGTATGAAGCCATGGTAGCAGGACTGTACGCACTACCACTAACCAACTGCTCACCTTTAGATGCTATGCCTGTTGTAAAATCGATATTAGCCTTGCTTGCATCCTCAGAAATCATTAGATAACGTTGTCCCCATAAATAACGACCAGTTGTTTTTTTTGCCGATTGTCCAAGAACAACACTAAAACTATGTTTGTCGATTTTTTTATCGTATGAAAGGGTGTTCTCAAGCTGCCAAACCCATGAGCGATTCATTGAGCTGTATACATAGCTACGTTCATTGTAGCTGGATTTTCCTAAATAGTAAGGAATGTTGTAGCCGTTATTTTCCCAAAAAGCAATATCGTTCCCAAAAGAGGATTTAAGCTTCAGGTTATCGATAAGAGTTAGCTCGGCAGAGAAGTTAGCAACAAATTTATTCGATGAACCAATAGAGCCGGGAATTGATAATTGACCAATTGGATTCGTAATTTCATTGAACGAATCACCAGCCATGTTTAATAGTTTTTTATTTCTGTAATCACTGACAGGAATTTTGACAGAAGCATTACCAAGTATATTGTTCACGTTCTTTATTTCAGCATCTGTGTCAGCGTATACATCCATTAATGGGGTCATAACCAAAGCGCTACCCAGTGGTGAACCATACTCAGAGTTGGTGCTAATACCTGTTGATTTAATGTTGGCGAATGAAATGTTTTGAGTGAAAACTAATTTGTTTAGAAAGTTACGTTCTTTTGTATCTAACAGAACATAATCTGTGTTGGAACGCAGTGTGTAACGTTTGTAGTTCGAACGATTGAAGTTTCCACCAACAATTCCGTCTTGTGAATAGTATCCTCCTGATATGTAGTAGCTTATTTTGTCATTTCCACCACTAATGCTTAGTTGGTGTTGTTCTTTTGGAGCATTGGAGTTTAATACTTCGTTTTGCCAGTTTGTACCTGTTCCAAAAGAATATGGGTCAGAATACATGGCACCTTTCCCTGCAGCAATCGAAGCTTCATTCATCATGATGGCATATTGAGTTCCATTAAGTACCGAACGTTGTTTCCATGCATTTTGCACGCCATAAGAGTAATCATAGGACACTCTCATTTTCTCAGACTTACCACTCTTTGTTGTTACTAATACAACACCATTGGCAGCACGTGCTCCATAAATTGCACCCGAAGCGGCATCTTTTAGCACTTCGACAGATTGAATATCTCTTGGATTTAGATAATCAATTCCACCATCGATGGGCATACCATCAACAATATAAAGTGGATCGGAATTATTAATAGTACCTATACCACGAATGCGAATTTGTGAACCGGCTCCAGGCTGTCCTGATGCTGTAGTAACTGTTACTCCGGAGGTAATTCCTTTAAGAGCATCATCAATTCGAACAGGCGCTACCCTGTTAAGATCTTCTGAAGTTACTCTTGAAATAGATGCTGTTACTACACTCTTTTTCTGAGTTCCATATCCTACAACTATTACTTCGTCAAGACTTCGTGAGTCTTCGGATAGTACAATTTTCAAATTTGTTTGTCGACCTACTTTTATTTTCTGTTTAGTATATCCAATGTATGAAATTACTAAAACAGAATTTTCTGATGGAACATTGATTGTGAAATGTCCATCGTTGTCAGTCGTAGTACCAATAGTAGTTCCTTCTACCAAGACACCTACGCCGGTTAGCGCAGTACCTGTTTTCTCGTCTGTAATAGTACCTTTTATAGGTGTTGCTGCAGATACTGATGCTGTACTTAATATCAGCAAGGTAGCTGTACAAATCAAACTAATAAATAGTTTGTTTAGATGCAAATTTAGGCTTTTACATCTTTGGCGTGATTTTTTGTTCATAGATTTAATTTAATAATAAAACAATAATTTTTTAATTGTCAATTTATTTCTTTCGAATAGATATTCTTATTTAAGAGGAGTTATTCATGATTTTTGATTTCCATGATTTTATATTTACAATGCTAATTTGAAATTTGCTTTTAAACTAGCATCGGAAGAACTTCCAACGAACAGTTCATAATCACCGTCCTCGTTGATATACTCAATTTCGTTATTGAAAAATTTCAAATCTTCCAGAGTAAGGGTGAAAGTAATCTGTTTGGTTTCTCCTTTTTTCAACATGACTTTTTGAAAACCTTTCAGTTCTTTCACTGGGCGAACCACACATCCGAACAAATCGCGAACATACAATTGCACAACTTCTTCTCCATCATAATTGCCGGAATTAGTAAGATCTACTGTCACCATCAGTTTATTGTTCTGATTTGATAATTCATTTGATGATAATCTCAGGTTATTGATATCGAATCTTGTATAACTAAGTCCGTAACCAAATGGGTATCGTGGGCTATTTTGTAAATCGATATAAGCTGAAACGTAGTTTTTGTCATTTTCATCTTTAGCTGGTCTACCCGTGCTATAGTGGTTATAGTATACCGGAATTTGACCTTCGGTTCGAGGAAATGACATGGGTAGTTTAGCCGCAGGGTTATAATCGCCAAACAGTACATCGGCAATAGAATTACCGGCTTCGGTGCCTAGCCACCATGTATATAAAATTGAAGGTATGTTATCGGCAGCCCAATTAAAGATTAATGGACGACCTGCATTAATTAATAATACAATAGGCTTTCCGGTTTTGTGAATTTCTTTGAGTAATTCTTCTTGTACACCGGGTAGATGTAAGTTACTTCTACTTTTGGCTTCGCCACTCATATTTGCGGCCTCACCTAACGATATGATAACTACATCTGCCGACTTAGCAGTTGCTATGGCTTCTTCAAAACCTGATTTATCATTATCATTTATATTACAACCTTGAGAGTATAGTATCTCGGTGTTTTTATCAAGTTTATTTTTAATGCCCTGATATTGTGATACGATTCTGGAACTATCATCGGGAAACGCAACTGACCAAAAACCATGATTGGCAATTGTAGCTTTAAATAGTGGCCCAATCAAGGCCACTTTTTTAGTTTGTTTGGAAAGTGGAAGTAATGGTTTTCCAGCGCTAAGATTGTCGTTTTTCAGCAGTACAATACTTTTTTTTCCAACTTCACGAGCCAATTCTCTGTTAGCTAAATTGTTATTTTGCTGGTTTTCTCTTTCCTGATTGCAAAAGCGGAATGGATCCTCGAACAAGCCAAGTTCAAATTTCTTTATTAAAATTCTTTTTACAGCTTCATTGATTAGCTTGATATTTACTTTTTTATCGAGAACTAATTGTTTTAAATTTTCCTTATAGCATCTACTTTCCATATCCATATCCGAACCGGCGATTATTGCTTTCATAGCTGCGTCATAGCTGTTTTTTGCATATCCATGTGCAACCATTTCGCCAATGCTGCCCCAGTCACTAACTACAAAACCCTGATAGTTCCAATCTTTTTTCAAAATGTTGCGCTGAATATACTTATTGGCTGTAGCAGGTATTCCATTTATATCGTTGAATGAATTCATGAATGTAGCTACATTAGCTTCAGCTGCAGCTTTGAAGGGTGGGAGATACGTTTCATTCAATTGCCTCAAACTCATATCCACAGAGTTGTAATCTCGTCCACCAACACCAGCTCCATACGCAGCAAAGTGTTTAGCACAAGCCATTACAGCATCCACATTGCCCAACCCATTCCCCTGAAAACCTTTTACACGGGCTTTAGCCACTAAACAACTCAGGTACGTGTCTTCACCTGCACCTTCCATAACACGTCCCCAACGAGGATCACGTGATATATCGACCATTGGAGCAAAGGTCCAGTGAATGCCATAAGCTGCTGCTTCGGTGGCAGCTGCGTGAGCTGTTTTTTCCATTAATTCTAAGTCCCAGGTTGCAGTTTCACCCAATGGGATAGGGAAAGTAGTTCTAAAACCATGAATTACATCCAATCCAAATATCAACGGAATTTTTAATCGGGATTGCAAAGCTAGTTTTTGTAGTTTTCGCGTTTCTTCAACACCAACCACGTTCAACATAGAACCAACCTTACCTTGACGTATTTGATTAGCTTTATCTCCATCAGCAGTTATTTTACCGGTTGCATTTCTATCGCTTGTGTATTGGTTTAACTGTCCTATTTTTTCATCAAGTGTCATTTGACGAATAAGTAAGTCAGCCTGTGTTGCTGGATTTGACTTTGATTGCCCTAAGATAGTAAGGCAGATAAGAGGAAGGAAGAGTAATAATATGTGTTTTTTCATATAGTAATTTGTTATTGTTTAAATCATGTGAACTCAATTTCTAAATCTAGTTTTAAATACTAGCAGATAGAAATTGTTTGTCCAGTACAATTTATAACATTTTCAATCTTAATTTAAGGGCTTTGTTTTAAATTAGTGTCATAATAACAATAACTTTGACTCTGCAAATATAAAATCTATTATTTCAATAAACAAGTAAACAGAGTGTTTTTTCTACACTAAGTATCACATTTAACTTGGACTAAAAATAAAGCCTTGCCAAATAATTGTATGGCAAGGCTTTATAGAAATGTAAAATATAAGAATTTATGGGGCCATTCCCAGAGCCTTTATGTAGTTTTCATTTTTTTTGCAATTTTCAATTTTCATATTCGTTATTAATGTATTCATTGCTTCAAGAACATCTGACTGGATTGGTCGGGAATTTCTTATTTTCTCAAAGCTACCTCGGTCTTTTTTAGCATATTCTATAATTAATTTCCATTTGTCAGGTGTAATTATCCTTACAATTCCACTTTTGTTCTCTAGTTTTTTGTATGGCCAAAAATGCCAGCCGATATTATTCCTTTCCAATAATTTACGAAAGGAACTAATCCATTCATCATTATTCTCACCAGTTTCTCCCATATAAAGTGGTAGGTTTACTTTTTTTCTAAAATCCAGAAAGTCTTGAATACTGGATTGTATAGTGTCGCTCCAATATCGGTGACAGGTATACATCATTTTATTATCAACATGCCAATCAGAGAAAACCTCAAAGTTACTATCCCATTGTGCGCCACCAAGCATTACTATGTGGTTCTTGTCATATTTTCTTATAGCATTGATTGCCATTTTATATACAGGTTCTAATTTTTTGTTTATTTCATTCTTGTTTTCAAAATAATGTGCGATAGGTTCATTAAGCAAGTCGTATCCAATGATACAAGTTTCGTTTTTGTAATGTTTTGCAATGCGCGACCAAATTGAACAATACAGAGCCTGATCATTTTTATTTTCAAACAACCAAGGATAACCATAACTGTCATCTATGTTGTCGCCGGTTTGACCTCCCGGTGCATCGTGCATATCTAGGATTACATATAATCCTTCCATTTTACACCAACTTAGCACTCTGTCGAGCAATTCAAATCCTCTATTGGGATTGTTGTATCCCATATAATCTTCAGCTGTGAATAGTTTATAATGAAAAGGAATACGAATAGAGTTCATACCTGTTTTTTTAATGTAAGCTATGTCTTGTCGGGAGATATAAGCCTCCTGAAATTGCTTCCAAAAACTATTTGTACGATCGGCTCCAACGAGCTCTTTTAATGTCTGGTCTATTAATCTATAGGAATTGACATTGTCGAGAAGGAACATATATCCTTCAGGATTAAGCCAGTTACCCAAGTTAGTCCCTTTTATCTGAAAATTTGTTCCATTCGGAGCTATAATATTTTGTCCGGAAATATTAAAAAAACGACTGTTGTTTTTTTTAGCTGCAATCCCATAAAATTGTATCAGCAAACACAATATCAAAATAAGATATTTCTTTAAATAGTATTTCTTTTTCATCCGCTTTGTGATTTTTAAATTATCGTGACTTTGATTATAACTAAATTGCAAATATAGAATGAAATGTTGCATTCTCCAAGCTTGATAGTGTCTAATATACACAAAGATTGTGTTTTATTTCTAACTTTGTTCATAGCTCTTTGATAATCAATTTACAACAGAAACAGTTAATAAATAAAAAAAACAACATTTATAGCTCAATATTATTAGATAGTGTATTATTTACAATATCTTTGTACTCGAATAAAAAAGGACTGTAATTTATTATTTAAATCAAAGTCTTCTTCTTTTTTTGAATAAAATCACGAAATTATAATTATTTACACAATGACTATTGAATCAGAATCAAATCCAAATCGAATAAGTCAAGAAGCATTTGAACGAGAGTTTTTGCCGACTCTATCCGTCGATTGTGCAATTTTTGGTTACGATGATAATAATTTACGCGTGTTGGTACGAAGAGAATATATTCCGTTGGATGGCGATGTGCATTTAGAGTGGAAACTTCCGGGAAATCATGTGAAACGTACTGAAACAATATACGATACAGCTGCGCGTATTCTCAAGGAACAAACGGGACTTGAAAATATCTATGTAAAACAGTTTTCAGTTTTCAGTGATCCTGAAAGGCTTAAGCGAAATTTAGTTGATTATGAGTGGGTTCGCCCTCGAATTGTGGATGATAGAGTTGTTACTGTTGGTTTTTATTCACTATTGAATATGAATGACATTGATAACAGCATGCTTATTGAGGATGCCAATTGGATGAATGCTTATGAAGTAGAACGCCTAATGTTCGATCACAACGAAATTTTTGAGGAAGCATTTAAGAAGCTGAGAAACGACTTATTGCACGACCCATTAGTGTTTGAATTACTTCCGGAAAAATTTACGCTCACTCAGATGCAGAAATTGTATGAAACTATTTTCAATACGAACTACGATAAACGAAATTATCGTCGAAAAATCAATAAAATGGAATACCTTATTCCGTTAGATGAGTTTCAAACAGGCGTATCACACAAACCTGCTCGATTATATAGCTTTAATCGTGATATTTACGAAGAAACCCGTACAGAGCGATTTGATTTCAGAATGTAAATCCTCTTATATAGACAATTTATCTTTGCCTGTAATTGTATTTCTTAATTTCATTATAAAAATGTATGTGATTGGTATTAGTGATAGTGCATTAGCCCAAATTAGCGGACCATCGTGCAATAATATGCCATAAACCAACCATAATGAAATACAAACCACCACAATACAATACATGACCAATGAAATACTGTGCGTATCTTTAGATCGAAATACTTTAATTGCTTGAGGAAACTGGTTTAATACTGATAAAAGAGATGCTAGAAAGCCTACAGTTTCGATTAAAGACATATTCATTTATTCTGTTTTTATTATAAGTGATCTGTTAACCAATTGAGCTATAGGTGAATTCCAGCTCAGCCATTTCATTTTTGTCATAGATATTTCTACCATCTAGCACGAGTGTTCCTTTCATCGTTTTTTTTACTACTCCCCAGCTAGGCATACGAAATTCTTTCCACTCTGTAACAAGCAGAAGTGCATCAGCTTCCAGTACAGCATCGTAAATATCATTTGCAAAGTACATGTTGGATGAATCAGCCTGAATCAAGTCGGCCATTTTTGAGTGAATGATTTGTTTTGCTTCATGCATTGCTACTGGATCAAAAGTACGAATTTTACATCCGGCCTGAAGTAATTTTTCAATTAAAACCAGCGATGGAGCTTCACGCATATCATCTGTATTTGGTTTAAATGATAATCCCCAGATAGCAATGGTTTTACCCGCCAGATTTGATTTAAAGTGTTTTTCCAACTTATGGAATAATACTTGTTTTTGGTATGCATTCACATTCTCAACGGCTTTAAGCACACGTAATTCGTATCCATTTTTATCAGCAGTTTGAATTAAGGCCTTCACATCTTTCGGAAAACATGAACCGCCATAACCACAGCCTGCATATAAAAATTTACCTCCAATTCGTTGATCGGTACCTATTCCTTTACGCACCATATTAATGTCAGCTCCAACAAGTTCGCAAAGGTTTGCCATATCATTCATGAAACTTATACGTGTGGCCAACATAGCATTAGCGGCATATTTTGTCATTTCGGCTGAAAGTATATCCATAAAAATAACACGGAAATTGTTCAATAGAAATGGTCTGTAAAGCTTTGTAATTAACTCTTTGGCTTTTTCGCTTTCTACACCCACCACAACTCTGTCCGGACTCATAAAGTCTTTAATTGCATCTCCTTCTTTTAAAAATTCAGGATTTGAGGCTACGTCGAAGTCTATGGAAACACCGCGTTTGTCTAATTCAGTTTGTATAGTTTGACGAACTAATGATGCAGTTCCAACCGGCACTGTACTTTTAGTAACGAGCAGAATATACTGCTGCATGTTTTGTCCAATGGTGCGGGCTACTTCTAACACATATTTTAAATCGGCACTGCCATCAGCATCCGGAGGTGTTCCTACAGCACTAAAAACCACCTGAATATCGTTTAATACAGACGTCAGATTTGTTGTGAAATGCAATCTTTCTGCTTTTACATTTCGTAAAACCATGTCTTCGAGACCTGGTTCATAAATAGGAATGATACCCTTGATTAAATTATTGATTTTATTCGTATCAATATCGACACAAGTTACATCAACGCCCATTTCGGCGAAACAAGTTCCAGAAACCAAACCGACATAGCCGGTTCCAACGATAGCTATCTTCATTTGAAAAATACTTATATTAATGCGGATACCGTGAATTATTCATTTATATACACAGATACAACTCTTTTGATTCCTTCTTCCAACGAAATTTTTGGTTCCCAACCTAAACTTTTAAGTTTTGACACATCCATAAGCTTCCGGGGAGTTCCATCGGGTTTTGTGCTATCCCAGATTATTTCTCCGGTATATCCTAGTATTTTTTTGACTATTTCCGATAATTCTTTTATTGACAAGTCTTCTCCGCAACCGGCGTTTACGTGCGAAGGTGTTGTGTCGGGTGCATCGTAATTCATTAAAAGGAATATGCTTGAAGCAGCCATGTCGTCAACGTGTAAAAATTCACGCATTGGCGATCCGGTTCCCCACAATGTAATTGAGACTTTAGCATTGGCGGATGAAATTCCGTATTTTTCAAGTATCTTAAGTATTTCATCATCTCTAAATGAACCGTTTATAGCTTCAATAGGGAGTTTGTTTAAATCTGCACGCAGCTTGTCCCAAGCGTTTTCCATTAGGCATTTCCCCAGATACATTTTTCTGATTAAAGCAGGCAAAACATGCGATTTCTCCAAATCGTAGTTGTCATTTTGCCCGTATAAATTGGTAGGCATAATGGAAATAAAGTTACAACCATATTGAGCATGATATGCTTCACACATTTTTATTCCTGCAATTTTGGCTATTGCATAAGGTTCGTTGGTCGATTCTAGAGTTCCGGTAAGTAAAGCATCTTCACGCATTGGTTGTGCAGCCATTCTGGGGTATATACAAGATGAGCCCAAAAATAGCAGTTTTTTTACGCCATTCAGATAACTTTGATGAATAACATGGTTCTGAATCATCATGTTTTCATAAATGAACTGCGCTCTGTAGGTGTTATTGGCTACAATCCCACCAACTTTAGCAGCTGCCAGTACCACATATTCCGGCTTTTCTTGTGCAAAAAAGCTGGCAACAGATTCTTCGCTCAGCAAATTGAGTTGTTCCTTTGAGCGGGTAATTATGTTTGAAAAACCATTACTTTCAAGATTTCGTTTTATTGCAGAGCCAACCATGCCGTTATGACCGGCAATGTATATCTTTGAATTTTTATTCATGAAATTAAATTTAAAGAGACAAGTATTAACTTGTCTCTGCAGTACAACGTTTTATTCAAAATAATTTAAAACTCTGAATCCACCGTCTTTCAGATAAGTTTCTTTTTTCATTAATTTCACATCCGAAATCATCATATCTTCCACCAATGCTTTCAGATCATATTCCGGTATCCAGTTTAATTTGGTTCGTGATTTAGTTGCGTCACCAATCAGTAACTCTACTTCGGTAGGACGGAAGTAATTAGCATCTACTTCAACTATTGGTTCTTTTACTGCAAGGATAGCATATAAAAACTCTGCCCCTACAGTTTTTGTAAATACGTCTTTATCAACACTGCCGATATAACCTTTTTCGTCAATGCCCTCACCTTTAAACTCAATTTTGATGCCGATTTCGGCAAAAGCCATCCGAACAAATTCTCTTACTTCAGTTGTTATCCCCGTGGCAATAACGTAATCGCTTGGCTCGTCTTGTTGTAAGATGAGGTACATAGCGCGTACATAATCTTTTGCATGTCCCCAGTCACGTTTTGACGATAAATTACCTAAGAACAGTTTATTCTGCATACCCATTGCAATACGAGCAGCTGCACGAGTAATTTTACGGGTTACGAAAGTTTCACCCCGTAACGGAGATTCATGATTAAACAGAATTCCATTGCTAGCGTGAATATTATATGCTTCGCGATAGTTAACAGTAATCCAGTAAGCATACATTTTTGCAACTGCATATGGAGATCGAGGGTAGAAGGGGGTTGTTTCTTTTTGAGGTACTTCTTGTACCAATCCGTATAATTCTGAGGTAGAAGCCTGATAAATACGTGTCTTTTTAGTTAGATTAAGCAATCTTACAGCTTCCAGGATACGTAAAGTACCTATTCCATCTGCGTTAGCTGTATATTCGGGTGTGTCAAAACTTACTTTTACATGGCTCATAGCAGCCAAATTATAAATTTCATCCGGTTGAGTTTCCTGAATAATTCTTGTTAGGTTCATGGAGTCTGTCATGTCTCCATAGTGTAAAACCAGATTTCTGTCATTCACGTGTGGATCCTGATATAAATGGTCAATACGATCAGTGTTGAAAAGTGAAGAACGACGTTTCAAGCCATGTACAGTATAACCTTTTTTCAATAATAACTCGGCTAAGTAAGCGCCGTCTTGTCCTGTAATTCCTGTAATAAGAGCAACTTTTTTCATCTAAAATTCGGGTATTAATTAATTATTTCATTTAGCTGTTTTAAAGAGTAACGTAGACTAATTCTATTTTGTTCAGATTAAATTTCGGTATCATCCTGATAGTAGTGGAAATATTTCTCGGCATCACCTTTTTTCTTCTTAGAGGTATATCCGTAGCTGAAACCAAATAGATAAGCGTATTTATATAATTTATATTTAGTGTACTTACTTTCATCATCGAGTACATCGTTTAAGACGGTGTACAGTTGTGGTATGTTGTCCAACTTCAATTGAGCGCAAAGTTTTTTAAAGAATGTTTTATTCGTTTTTCCATTACGAACAACAAAAAGATTGACATCCGAATGCTGGGCTAATGAATATGCATCTGTCACCATACCTATCGGGCTGGAGTCAACAATAATAAAATCATATCGGGTGCGTAATTCTTCGAACATTTTACCTAATTTATCTGAGCGGATTAATTCTCCAGGATTAGGCGGAATAGATCCTGCAGGTAGAATATCAAAATCAACTTTCGGCAATTTTAAAATAATCTCATCCAATGCGCATTGACCGACCAGATAATTGGTAACTCCAAGTGGGTGTACGATGTTGAATCGTTGATTTACACTAGGCTTCCGTATATCCATATCCACCAAAATAGTTTTCTTACTGGCCATTGCATAAACGGAGGCCAGATTGATCGAAAAATATGTTTTACCATCTCCAGATTCAGTAGATGTGGTCATTACTATTATGTTAGTTTTACGCTGCACTATAAATTCTATACGCGTTCGAATAATTCTGAACATCTCGGTGTATGCGGATCGTGGATTCTTGGAAACAACCAGAGGATCGGTACTTTTTGTATGTCTGACAGCCCCAATAAGTGGGAAAACAGAATTTTTCTCTACATCTTTGGTTGAGTGTACTGTATTATTTAGTAATTCAATTAATATTACAATAAAAGTTGGAATCAAGAGCCCAAATAGTAGAAATACCATTGTGGTTTTCGACCTTTTGTCGGAATTAGTAACTCCCACTATACGCGCTTTATCCAGAATGTCATTGTCCGGTGTATTTGATGCTTTGAGGATTTCAGATTCAGCCCGTTTCTGTAAAAAGAAAGTATAATAGTTGTCATCCATCTTGTATTTTCGCTGAATGGCAATCTGTTCAAGTTCTTTCTCCGGCAATTCTTCAATTTGTTTGTTCACAACAGACAGGCGCTTATTGAAATCCGATTTCTCTATTTCAAGTGAAGCACGCATACTTTTTATTACTTCTAGGATAGTTAATTTGGAAGTTTCAATTTGTTTTGTAAACTTGGCATAGTATGGGTTTGCTTCCGTTAAATCTGAGCGTTGGTTGTATAGCTCGTTTACTTGTTCAACAAGTTTCATTAACATAGGCTCACTCAAACCCAAACTGGATGGTGCCACAATCGCCCCATCTTCTAAATTGGTCTTTAGATATTTAGTTAAATATGTAAGGTAATCTTCTCTTAGTTTAAGTTCCGCTTGCTGGCCATCATATTTTGTAGCTTTGCCCAATAAATCACTGGTATGACTTGAAACGTCAACAATTTTATTGCTTTGTCGGAAATTAGTCATTTGACTCTCAGAGGTAGTCAGTGACTTTGATACACCTTTTAATTGCTCATCTATAAATTGGATAGTTTTATTTGCAGCATCGTTTTTCCTGTTCAGATTGTCTGCAAGGAAGGTGTCACAAAGTTTATTTATAAATTCAATGTCTCTATCAGGCGTATCACTGACAAAAGTAATTCTCAGAACTGATGATCCTTCGGTTACATAACTGGTGCCAAAACGGGAAATAAAGTCATTAACAAGAGATTCTTTGGTTCTGAACTTGAAGTACATTTCCGTATTTCCCATGTATTTGTTTACATTGTGTACAGTCAGGAAAAACAAATTATGCTGTAATGGTCGTCCGTACCATCCTGTTATTTGAAATTTACTAAACAAATTTTTGTCGTCAACAGAAATAGTATACGACCCGTTCGAGTGTAGTTTGATTTTGAAAAGTACCCCATAAGCTTCAGGGGCAATATAGTCCGTTTGAATGATTATAGGAGTTGTTTTGTATAAATTTCGGGTTTTAAAACTCCCTTTAGATATGTAATCTACTTTTAAAAAAGGCAAACTATCCACTACTTTGCTGAATAGGTCGTTAGATCCCAACATGATAATCTGATTTTTAGCATTCTTGTATCCTGATTGAATACCGAATCCCTGCATAAGGGCTTGAGAACTATTGGCGTTAGATGAGCGATTTTCATCTATCAATACCCTTCCTTCTGTTTGATAACTTGGTAACCATGATCTGTTTTCTATGTAGGCTAACCCTAATGATACAATAATCCCGATGACAAATAAGTACCAGTTATTCATGAAATAGGAAACCCATTCCATGATGTCAAAACCGGATTCTTCCTCACTGTTAAATGGTTTTTCTAAATTAAATTTGTCCATCTGATTAGTTCATTAAGTGAAACAAATGATTATAAATTACTTTTTGTAGTTTAGAACTCCAAACAATAAGGATAATGAAAAATTAATGACGCTAAGTAAAGCTGCATAATTATTGACTTTATAGAAGCTCGAAGAATCTCTTTGAACGTAAATAATATCATTTGGGTAGATATAGTAGTATTTAGAATCAATTAAACTTTTAGGACGTATATCAAAATCCAGCACTTCTGTTCCTTTTTCAGATTCTCTTATGATTCTAACATGTTTTCTGTCACTGGTTTCACTGAAATCTCCTGACATGGACAAAGCCTGAAAAATAGTTAGCTTTTCTTTGTAAATTGAAAATATGCCTGAACCAGCATCGCCAAATATTGTGAAGGTTTTGTTTGCCAGACTTAGTTTTATAACAGCATCTGACATAAGTTTCTTAAATCGGTTTTCTATAACAGTTGTAGCTTCGTCTAGTGTTAGCCCTGCCACATGAATGTGAGAAATAAAAGGTAAATCTATAGTGCCATCAGTGTAAACCCTATATGAGATTTGATTTTGAGAAGAACTCCCTCCCGTTGATCCAATGATCTTTGAAATTGTTTGATCAGAAGTTATTAGTCTGTATGTTATCTCGTCATTGACTTGAATCTTATAATCTTTATAACCGGATTTATCATATACAGGTAAGGTACGGTCATTTTCCTGCAATAACCGCAATTTTTGATAGTTGTAGCACGATGATAACGTGAACAATAACAAAACCAAAACCAGTATATTTTTTTTATTTCTCATGTTGCATTGAATCAGAATCTAACAGATATAACATTTATAACTATTAAATTCTATTTAAAGCTTTTATAAACAAAGTAACCCAACGAATATGTTGTGATTATAGTGGATAAAGCAGCCCAAAATGTCGACACTCCAAAAAATTGTTGCTTCATTGGTTGAAGAAAAATCACATCGTCAGGTTCCAGATAATAAAACTCAGAATTGATTATACTGGCACTCCTTAAGTCAAAGCTTTTAATTTGATTGCCGTTTTCTGTTACACGTAAAATTCTGACCTTACTTCGGTCGGCATAATAACTTAAATCACCAGCCATGGCAAGCGCCTGATAAACATTTACTTTTTCTTTAGGGAATGCGAAACGACCTGATTTTCCTGAACCGATAATACTGAACGTTCGACCAACCATTCTGACATCAACAGAGCTTTCTGAATCAACAGAATTGGCTTTGTGAATAGATTTTATTGCTTGTTCCAAACTCTCTTTTGTTTCTCGGATGGTTTTCCCTTTTACGCTTAAATCGCCTATTAAGGGGAATTTAATATTTCCATCAGGCTTTACCAGGTAGGTGTATAAATCCATATTTTCGGATGATCCGGTCATCATTTGCATGCCGGTATTTCCGGATCCATTAAATAATGTATTTGTTTTTTCATCGGTGGAATAAACCTGAATAAACAAACGATCACCTTCTTTTAGTCGATAATCTTTATAAGAAATGGTGTCTTTATAAGTTTGGATGTTGTTCTTGGGAGATTGTAAATAATTCAATTGGTGCGTTGTAATACATGAAGTTAGCTGTATAGCCAACATCATGAAGAGTAAAATCCGGGTAAGTGATTTTCGCAGCATTTAATTTGAATTGATAAATTTCAAGCAAAGATATACAAAATATGTAAAATAACTGCAAAAAACTAAGAAAATGAAGGTAGACAATAAATTTATTGAGCGGGCTAAAACAAGTTGTAGTTATGTGTATAAATGAAGTTGATGATTAAATAATTAAACTTTGTGTATCGTATGTACGTTTGTTTCTATAAAAAATGAAATTGGTACTTTAAGAAAAATCGATTAATTTTGTCGGAAATAATCTTTGGAACGATTTTTCCCGTATCCAGATTAAGCTTGTTTTATATAAAACTTCGAATAACATACCTAGCAAAAAATGATGCGAAAATTATATCAAAACTTATTTTTATTAATTCTTTTTGTTTCGCTTGTTTCGTGTAACGAACGACGCAAACAGGAGCAGCAAGCTGATGAGCGTTTAAAGCGAATAGAAACACTTATAAAAGCGAATTCGTTGAATACAGCCAAAATCGAAATTGACAGCATACATCTGCTCTATCCCAGATTAGTGGATAAGCGACGTATTGCAGCGGCTTTTGCTGATACGATTGCCTTTATTGAAAGTTCCCGAAATCTGGCATATTGCGATAGCATTTTGCCAATCAAGTTGCGTGAATCAGATTCTATTCAAAAGAATTTTCGTTTTGAAAAGGATTTGAAATATCAGGACGTGGGTAATTATGTCTATAAAACCCAAGAGACTGAAAGCAATATCAACAGAACTTACCTGAAATCTTATGTAGATGAAAATGCCGATATTTACCTTATTAGTAACTATTATGGAGCAAAAATAGAACAAACATCACTGGAAGCTTCAGTCAATGATTTGTTTGCACATACCGATACTCTCGAAATAACCAATCCTGCGTATCATAGTTATAATGATGGAGGAATGCATTGGGAAACACTGACATTTAAAAATAATGCCGATAAAGGTGTTGCGGCTTTTATTGCTCAAAATGCTACTTCCAGAATAAAAATAACCTTGTATGGGAAAAGAACCTATGTTTACAATTTGGCAGAAGCTGATAAAAAAGCAATTGTAGAAACATATCATTTGTGGAAAGTAAAAAAGGATGTTGTGAATCTACAAAAGGAAGTAAAAAAGGCTAAAGTCATAATTGCAAGGATAAATAGTGATAAGCAAAATAAATAATCTTATAAATTGATATAAACTAAATTGAATGAAAAATAATATGAGAAAAATATTTCAAATGCTGTTAGTTGGCTTGCTGTTTAGTACAGTGGCTTTAGCACAAAAATCTGCTAATGTTGAAATAGTAGAGCTTAATGCTAAAAGTTTTAAGGAAAAAGTCTGGAATTTTGATAAAGATAAATCATTTAAACGAATTGGAAATCTTCCAATTATTCTTGATTTTCATGCTGTCTGGTGTGGCCCGTGTAAAATACTGTCTCCGCATTTACAGGCCATACAAAATAAGTATAAAGGAAAACTTATTGTGTATAAAATTGATGTTGACAAAGACCCTGAGTTAGCTCAGCGCTTTAAAGTTAACGCTATGCCTACAATGATTTTTATCGGGATGAAAGATAAATATAAGCCTGAAGTAGGATACAGTGGAGATTATAGCGAGCTTGAAAAAATGGTGAAAACGAACTTATCGTTGAATTAATTTCTATTTTGTCAGTGTTTCCAGAAATAATTCCATAAGTCTAGATACTGCAAAATCATCTAATTCGCTTATCGGAATTTGTTTCAGGTCTGATAAACCTGTAGGCAATTCGACTAAACTGATTGTAATAAACTGCGCATATATAACCCGATGACTCAGAATATGTTTCATCGGGTTTGATATTTTTGAGATAGTTATATTGCGGACTTTTTCAAACAGAGAATTACTAAATTGATTATCAATAAGTTCTTTGTCGGTAAGTAAATGATTTGATTCAATCAGTGGAAACTCCCATAAGTTTTGCCACACATCTTTCCCTGTTCGCTTTTGGATGAAAGTATTTCCCTGATATTCTATAAACAAATAGTTGAAGTATCTGCTCGTTATTTTTGTTTTTTGTGATTTAACAGGCAAGCTGCTTATATTGTTTATTTCTATTGATTTACAGGATGTGTTTAATGGACACTTTACGCAGTCTGGTAAACCGGTAGTACATTGTAAAGCTCCAAATTCCATTATGGCCTGATTATGCATCCCCGGCTGTTGAATTGATAGTAAGTTTTGCGCTAAAGCGGCAAATTCTTTCTGACCAGAGCCTGTATCAATAGGTGTTTCTATTCCAAACAAGCGAGATAAAACTCTGTACACATTTCCATCCACAACAGCATATGGCTGATTGTAAGCAAATGAGCAAATAGCTGCGGCTGTATAGACACCAATTCCGGCTAGTTTAAGAATATCAGCGTGTAGTTTCGGAAACTCACCGTCGAAGTCCGAAACAATTTTCTTGGCTGCTTTGTGCAAATTTCTTGCTCGGGTGTAATATCCTAATCCTTGCCAATACTTAAGCACCTCATCTTCATTAGCTTCGGCAAGTGTTTTTACCGTAGGGAATCGCTCAATAAATCGCAGATAATAACTCATTCCCTGATTTACACGTGTTTGCTGTAATATAATCTCGGATATCCATATTTGATAGGGATCAGTAATGTCTCGCCAGGGTAATTCGCGTTTATTTTCTATGTACCATTTGGTTAGTGTGTCGGAAATTTGAGATAAAGCGTCTGTAGTATTATTCATTATCGAAAATTATGTATAAAAATACCCTTTTATTGGTATTGCAGATAGAATTAATTATTCTGAACTTTGCCAGCAAAGGTAAGGGGTTGTATTCAACACTCAAAATGATAATTATTAAAACCGTTCATAATTTCGAACAATAATTTGGTGATATTCTTAAATTGTGTGGAAAACAGACTTTGAAAACAAATTGTTTGAATTGACAAATAAAATAGGTTAGCCACTCCTTTTATACAGATTATGAATTATTATACACTTCTAACCCGATCCAAAATCATTTAGTAAATTTATGCTCACTTTCAATTTACAACATTCTGTCTGTTGCTCGGCTTTGATACCGTGACATTAAAGAATGCTATATTCTAAACTCAAACATAATGAAACAATTATTTGATTTAAAGGATTGTAAATCTAGTTGAACAAGAGTCCAAGCTGTAAATGCAGTTTATGATACAATATTAATAGGCAGAGAATATAATATTGTATAAAGGAATTTAGGTTTACTCAGGATTGAGAAATTGCAGATTAAAAAAGGGCTGTATAAATAAAAAAAAACACTGTTTAGTAGAAAAAAAAGACTGCAATTGTTTTTTAATCAGAATAAAAGCAATATATTTGCAGTCCGTTTGAATAAAAAAAGGAAATATCATTATTAACTAACTTATAAAAAATTACTGAAATGACTAAGGCAGACATCGTAAATGAAATTGCTAAAAATACAGGTATTGACAAGGTTACTGTATTGACAACTGTTGAAGCTTTTATGGAAACTGTAAAAGACTCACTATCTAAAAATGAAAACGTGTATTTAAGAGGTTTTGGTAGCTTTG
>Ga0302205_10000120_pt1 | contig 39243 bp, 32 predicted proteins | sample II_Fen_E1_3_FD_194582 | JGI IMG/M metagenome (GOLD analysis project Ga0302205, IMG submission 194582) | Peat permafrost microbial communities from Stordalen Mire near Abisko, Sweden - II_Fen_E1_3 | ecosystem: Environmental > Terrestrial > Soil > Wetlands > Permafrost | place: Sweden: Abisko...
TGCATTACACATATATACAAGTTAAAGTTAAAAGTAAACGCAACACTACTATAACTTCATAATAAAAAATTAAGTAAGTAGGAATAACATTCTGATTACATTGTAAATATACAACAACGTTCAGCGCTCTGCTTTTTGAGAGCAATATGCATATGTAACTATTTTACTTGAACAGCTTAAAAGCGACTCAGGCATTCACATAATTTAAACTTTTAGAAATGGTTTCGTTTTGCATTAGCGGATAGTCGGAAATCAAATCAATCTGAAAACTAACAGTAGTGCCTATACCCACTTCCGAATACAATGATATTTCACTACCGTGTGCTTCTACTGCCATTTTACAAAATGCCAGGCCTAATCCCGATGATTGAATAATTTCATTATTAGGTTTGTTTATTGTTTCAAACTTATTAAACACACTGGCAAGTTTCGTTTTCTCAATCCCAATTCCATTATCCATTATCTTAATTAGCACAGCATCTTCGTCCACCTTACTTACATCAATCTTAATAAAACCTTCATTTTGAGAATATTTGATTGAGTTAGACAATAAGTTTGTGATCACTCGCTCCATAATACGATTATCAACACTTACAAAGTACTTAAATTGGGGCTCATAAATTAATGTAAGATTTTTTTGTTCTATAAAAAGTTTTATATTTCCAATCGCATCTTCAATTATATCGTTTAAATCGAACTCCCCTTTACAAACTTTTAAAACATGGTTATCGGTTTTATAAATATCGAGAATATCCATCACTTGAAATTGCATTTTTCGGGTAAAACTATTTACCAAATTGATAATTTCGTGTTTTGGTAAGTCTTCTTTTATGTTCAGCAACACATTAAGTGGGATCTTTAAATCGTGGACTATCATATGAGTAATTTCTTCTTTTGCTCTGCCAAGATTTTCTTGTGATTCGAGCTCTGCTTCTAATCCGGCAAATTTTAAGTGTTCAGCTAAAAGAGTAAGAGTAATTACCAAGATAAAAATCAAATATCCAATTTGAAAGAAAAAGGTATCAAAGTTATTTACCTCTTTCCAATAACTATAGGCCTGAGAAATAAAAAGCGAACCAAAAATAATGAAAAGGAATAAAGTAAAATTGCTATGTGTTCTAAAATAATGCTTAATTAGCACAACAAATGTATGCATACATAAAAGCAGAGTAATCAACAGATCAAAAAGCAAATTTTTAGATAAGTCGCCTACCAAATAAGCTGTTGTCTCATTGAAATAACTTTTATAGAACGCAATTCCTGTGATTTTACTCCAATAAAATCCTGTCGAAGAAAACGAAATACAAAAAATAAGCACAGCAGTCAAAAAAACATAGAGACAAATGAACTTCTTATAGACTATTTTTGTGTAAACTGTCAAATAAATTATTCTGGCAAGACCTGCAATTTTAAAGGAAATAAAAAGCATCTTATTTGCAAGCATATAGCCATCAACTGTAGTAGCTCTCAATGTGTAGATTAAGCCTATTTGAAAACTTGCTATAAATAATGCATATAAACCAAAACTCACATTTAAAGCCCGTTGACTAGAGACAAAACCAACAAGCAAGTGCTGTAGCCCAATATAAACAAATATACCTGCAAATACAGCTAAAAACGGAGATGTGACACATACAGAAAAGATATCCATTTATAAATTCAAGATTAATAATAAGTTAGATTAATAGCCTATTACGGGTGCAACATATAATAAATTAAAGGCAGAGATTATTCATACTTAAATAAACAGTCACCACTTATTCGGATTGATCATATCTATCAAATACATATATTTATCTTTATCCATTTCTCTAATTGAGACTTTCAACTCCGACAGCCAACTTGAATTTATCTTTCTGTTTTTTTCAAATTCAGTAATCAGCACTCTTAGTTTTGTAACTTCAAATAGCTGAGTTTCTGCCAACATTTGATAATATCCAACTATATTTTTTTTCTCATTATTTGTAAGATTAATCTTAACATCAGGGGCACATTGATTTGAGCCTTGAATTTCATGAGCCAAAATACCTTTTAGATTACCATATGGTAAAGTAAACCAAATAACATGATTAAAGTTCTTATCAGATTCAAATCCAATCTCTCCTTTATGAGCTTCAATTACCATTTTGCAAAATAATAGACTCAGCACATCAGAACGACTATCGTAAAGATCTGAATGTAAACTCTGTAATACACGAGTGTAAGTAGATATCCTTTCTTCTGATAAACGGGCTCCTACGCAAGATATTTTCACAAGTAATTTTCCATCCTGCAACTGATTTATAAAGATCTCAATTACTGAATTTTGATTTATAACCTCTGCGAAACTACCAAGAAAATTCACAAAAGCCCGTTCAATTACATTCTCATCGACATTGACATTATAATCATCAGGACAATTCAGTCTGATATCTATATTCTTCTCTACTAAAATTAAATTAAGCCTAAGCACAGAACAGTCTATTATCCGCTTTAAGCTACAAAATGATCTGCTCAATTTGATTTCACTCTGATCATACTTATAAACATCAAGCATATTAAATACAGCATTTTGAATTTTAAATGCTGAAGATTTTACATTACTAACTATTGCTTTTTTTGAATCAATGGATGTTATTTTACTCAACATATCCAAGGGTTCTTTGAAATCGGTCACTATAAAATGTATAATCTCATCTTTAAATAATCTCATTTTCTTCTGTTGTAAAATAGAAGTGTGCACAGCTTCTTTATTTTTTATTTGTAATGAAATAAAAATACTAACCGATATTATTAGAGTCAGACTACAAAACTCTAGTAGCGGTATACTCATTGTAACAGCAGTTACAAAAAATGTACTTATCATTAAGAGTGTTTGGGACCCAAATATTATAAAAAGGATTTGTGTCTCATTTTTTTTATAACTTCTATAGTGCTCACCCAACAACTTACATGTGTACAATATAACAAAGGGTAAAGACAAAAAATAGGTAACTGCCGAAATTAAAAATTCGTTTTCAAGAAAAAACGCCTGCAGTTTATTGAGAAATTGGCGATCAATATAAAAAACCGAAATTACGTCAAACAGAAAAAAGAGATTGAGTGTAAAACAAGTAATAGAAAGCGCAACTGCAAACCAAAAAAGTAGTTTGTAAAACTTATTTGTATAAAACGAAACGAATATAACCTGCAAAATACCACTTAAAGTGGGTGCAAGCGATAGGTATTTAAAATAACCGTAAAAATCTTCTTGTGACTTCGAGTCATACACCTTTATTAAAGCATATTCATACAATGCCCACAATAAAATTAAAAGACTGAAAATACCAGACATTCCCTTACTTTTCGAATAAAGACAAAGTATAACCTGCGGCAAGCTGGCAATTGCAAAATAGCCGAGGAAAATGTAAAAAAGTATCGATAAATTCATTTAATTCATTATTGATTTAAGATTCAAACTTCATTCTATAAGATTTATCACTTCTATCAAATATTTCATTTAGCTTTACAAAGAAAAATTATATTTTCGGAAACTGTATACAAAAAGTTGTGCGAAATTATAAAATCAAAAATTCCGTACAACTTTTGGCTATATTTTCGGATTTTGTGCAATTATCCTGTAAAAAAACTACATAAAAAGTAGGTTAAACTATTAAATATAATACATAATACTACAAAATATTTTCGATTCAGTAGATATAATCCGCGCTCATTCCAATAAAAAAATTAGAAAGTTGCAAGTATGTGGATATGCAATCATTAATTATACGATACATTTTGCCGTTCTGAGCGAATAAAAAATAGTAAAGACAGAACTATGTTACACGATATACAACATTGATACATTCCCAGAAAGGGGCAAATAAAAAGTAAAAATAAAAAAATAAATATGAATCCGGTTATCAAGAGTTCTATAAAAAAACATTTATTGCGATAAAGAAACACATAAAGCATAGTTATGCAAAAAGAAAATAGAATAACCAATTATAAAACACACAGTATCAATATTAATAAAGTTTTGCATCTACCTTCGAATGCCCGTGCATGTCATTCAAATCAATATCCAAAAGTTGCTCCTTAGTCATTACGTTCTTCTGAAAGAATGCCGGAGTAACTCCCGTCATTTTTTTAAAAGTACTATAAAACGTTGTTCGTGAACCAAAACCCACCATGTCCGAGACTTGATCTATGGAGTATTTTAGAGAAGTGTTATTTTGGAATATTCTGCAGGCATCTTTTATCCTATATGAATTTACATAATCATTGTAGGTCGTATTGAGGTTGTTATTAATATATTGCGATAGATACGTAATATTAGTTCCCAGCATTCTAGCCACATCAGATAGCGAAAGGTTCTTCTGAGTGTATATTTTCTCGTCATCAAATAATATAACTAGCTGATTCTCCATTTTGTTTACAGTCTCTATTTGGTCTGTACTTAATTTCATGCCCTTATTTTTTTCTTCTTTTTCCAGACCCCTCAAAATCATATTTACCTGTTTCAAATGCTCTATTTTAAGCTTACGTTTTTTTTGATATATATAGATTACAAGCAAACAGAGTACAATTAGCAATATAAATTCAGTTATTATCCAAAAGAACTGAGATTTAATTATTTTTCCCTCATCTCTCTCTTTATACAGATAACTTCGTAGCGATTCCTCAGCTTGGGCAGTAATCAACAATATTTTATCGGCTTCTTTTTGGACGGAGACTAAGCTTTTATCTAAACTATCGGTAAAGTTCAAATTCTGAGTCAAATAATAATTTGCTTTAGCAATATTATTGGTCTTATCATAGAGTTGACTCAATAACCTTGTTGAATTCACCACATAATCTTGGCTTCTTATTTCTAGCGCCATTTGATACGTACTCTCTGCATATTTAATTGCGTGTTTTATATCATGAATTAAAACGTACAACTTAGAGATTTCTAACAAACAAGAAATTGTCGTCATATCATCTTTTAGCTCTTTGCTGCGCTGCCAAGTAAGTTTGTAATAATAAATAGATTTCGAATAATTTTGTATGTCTTTGTAATAAATAGCCATAATATTGGCATCATACACATACATGTCTTGAGTTAGTGCTTTTGATGCTGAAACTGTTATAATTGTTGTATCTATTGTAGTAGAAGCCTGTCGTTTCATTGCCTCCAACCCAAGACTTCTGTATAGCAGGATACTATCAGGTAAGCCCTTAAAAGCAAATACTTTTGCTAAATACAAGTAATTTTGAGCCTCATACAACGGAATTATCTTCTTTCGAATAACTAGAGCCTTATGAAAATATACACAAGCAGAATCATACTCTCCAGATGCTCTAAATAAGATTCCGATGTTGTTTTGACCTACTGAGATAGCAAAATTATTATTTTGTTTGCGGGCAATACGAATAGCCCGTAAATAACTTTTTTTTGCCTGTGGAAAAAGCTTATTGGCATAAAACATATTTCCCATATCAATATGGAAATACGGATTTTCATTTTCAAATTTTTCATGCATAATCATGATTTTTAAGGCTTTGTTATAATAGGAAATAGCCTTAACAGCCTCGCCCTTTCTAAAAGAATAAAGTTCCGAAAGTTTTAAATTAGCATCAAATTCATTATAAGACATCTGCTCTTTGTGATATAGATCGATGATACGGTCATAATAATAAATAGCAGAATCAGGATTAGTGGAATACTGGCGCTTAATGTTCATTCTCAGATAGTTTATTTCTTTAGAAACAAGCTTAGAACTGGACTCTTCGCTTTTCCAATCTGTATTTTCAGGAGCCTCTAACTTATTTTTATTGCAATTAGTTAATGCAAATAAACCAATTGCAATAAAAATAAGATATATAAAATTATTACAGTAAAATATATTTCTGTTCATTAAATGGTTATACGTTAATTGTTCTAAAACGATACGACACTCTATTATAAGTATATGTAATTGAATAGTTTATTTTGCTATTTACCACAATTTTATCCCATTATGGGGAGAGATAAGTAAACACACCAACATTGACACCAAAACTGGATATTGAGTTGAACTCAGGCAAGAAAAATGGGTTCAGCCATTGTTTCAAAATGCGCTGTCATCCGACATTTAGAAATCTACATGCTTTAACGAAATAAAATCCATAGTTCGAATTTATGAATTATAAATGAGAAAAATATATCTTGGACAAGATATGCATATTTATCGTATAACCAATCAAAAAAAATCACAAGAGAGAAATCACGTTACAAAGTACGAGATTATTCTCGAATTATTAAAGCATTTTGAAACGAAAAACAAATTTTCAGAATGAATCTGTTATCTGCCCTTAACGGCATTGAATTAGTCACTATTAGTAAAACGGACGAAAAGTTAGTGAATTACCAATAAATCAATCGATATTTATTTCCTTTTTTTTATTGTGGCGAGTAGACTTCAAAATTAAACAAGATAATTATTTTATTTTTAGCCCACACTGGTTTACAGCCATTCTGGCAACTAAAGAATAATGCCCTGAAAACCACTTATGACTTTTATGCGTTTTCATTTTCTAGGGGCAGCATAAAAGTCACAACAGGTTTTCAAATTAGGGACATCGGACACAACACATTTTTTTCTCGCCTGACACTTCGAGTCCCGGTATCCACTCAAAAAAAAAGCGTTGTGACAGCGCTTGATAATGTTGAAAAGTAAGAATAATTTTTTAGAAAATAATTATTACTTTTTTAGGATACCAATAACGAAAAATTATTTCCTGCTTTCCAACATTTTAAAAAAAATCAAGGTTTATGCTTAATGTATCAACCCGAAAGGAATGCCCCAAAATAATATGCCTGTTTTTAGAGACTATTTTTCTGGAAACAAAAAAACAGGCAACCTATTTTGAATAGGGACTGCGGAGAAACTACATTCAGCGGACGAATTATTTCGCTTGCGCTCGGAATAAAAATAATTCATCCGCTAAAAGAAGTTTCGGGTTATAGAACTCCGTATAAAATAATATATGTTTACACTTCGTGTTGGGGATAAGGAGGTGTTTATTGTCTGGCTACTAAAAATAAAAAAAAAACGGAAATAACTTATTCAGGCTGGATTCGCCCACCTAAAGTTAGTTCCCGCTTTTCTATAAATGAAAAAACAATAGTTCTATCATTTTCAGTTTGTTGAATTCTGGATTCTTCTTACAGTTCCACTTTCATTAGTAAAACTAAAACTCAGCTTAAATTCTTGATTGAAATTATCGTATATGGTAATGTCAATTACTTGTTGAACCAGACAGAGCGAAGTGTAATATAAGCGGAATACTTCACTGTCTAATTCATAGGAGTCATTTGATACAAATGTATTCCCTTTTTCGTTTTGGAGAAGACCTTTGCCTTCTAATTGAAAAACGTTGATATAATATTTGGCACCTTGATACCTGCCGAAACGATTTAGTTGGCAACGGATTTCCACAGTCTCACCCGATTTAATTGTGGTTTGCACCGGCATAGTGGTGACCGTAAATTCATACATCTGCTGAACATCCAGCTTGTCATTACATCCTACGAATAGCAACATCATTGCGGTTACTATGCTAATTATAGCTGTTTTTTTCATAAAAGCTTTGTTTTAATTGAGAATGATTTTAAGACCTGTACCCAGTTGAGTTGAAAACTTACCTATAGACGAACCCCATAAGATACGCTCACGGGCATTAACAAGAAGGATAATGCGATCGGTAATAAAAGTTTCAAGCTCCAGTGTCAATGCGCCTCCATACAAAAGGACATCCCTGTTAAGAAGAGTTGCTCCATCAAAAAGTATTTTATTTCCCCAATTACTTGTTTCGTATCCTATCAAACCCGATGTACCAATGGATAGAAGTAAAGTCTTGCTTGGATCGGAAAGAAAACTATGGTAATAACCTCCTTCGGCTGTAAATTGAGCTACTGGGATTTGTATTTGCGAGTAATCAAGTTGCTTTTGCGCAAACACAGCTCCTATAACCCAACGACTATCGTTTTGTGTATAGGTTGCAACAGATACACCGGCATAAAATGCCCGTTGAAGATTAATTCCATTCACACTTCCCAGAGTAACTTGAATACCTTGTTGTCCGGGTAAGTAACGTTGTGCAATGACGTATCCACATGAAGTAATACATACGATAAACATTAATATTGACCTTTTCATATCACTTAATTTTTAATTCATTGACAAGTTTTGCTTTAACTATACCACTGCTCCCCACCGTAAATCGTTGATGACGACCGCCATTTTTCTCGTTTAGTTCTACAACAAATTCTTTGTCATCCGGAATGGTAAATTTATCCAAAACAAAAACGGTTCGTTCACTGCTTTTTCCGCCCACACGGGTGACATAATTAAATGCCCGAATTGGGAAAATAACCGTTTCTTGAATGGCAGTGCGTTTCATGACTTTTTTATCTATAATCTTGAAGGTAATAAAATCCAAATCAAAAGGGACATTGGAAGAATTATTAATTTGAGTATAGAAATAAAGTAGTCCATTATGCGTGTAAATGCCCTTGAGTAGATACTGAATGCCAAAACTCAGGCTACCAATTTGATTAATTTCTCTCCGGTCATTCTTATAAATTGATTTCATAATCAGATGCACCATCATAGGAGATTCATTCCCCAGTTCCTTGAGATAGACTTCGAGTGCATTATTTGGATGAGACACCGTATCACCATCATGTATAAAATCCTTCATTTCCACGCTCATTAAGAGCGGCTCGTTGGCATACTTTACGTTGAAGGTATAAAAGCTTCCTTCTTCAGTAATCACTGAAAAATTGGTTTCCATTTTAAAATTTCGAACAGCAGCTTTTACCCGAATAACGTTTTCCGCCCCATCGGCTTTACCTGCAATAATATTGGTGGAACCTAGATCGATATACCGTATAGCTGAGGGGAAAATAATGTGGACGGTCTTGTCAAAAGTAACTTCCAGCCCGTAAGGAGGAATCATTTTGTCGTAGGTGATTTTCTTTGTCAATCCTTCATAGAAGTCACCTTTAGTTGTTTGTGCCTGAATGAGTGCAACGACGCCAATCAGTAGAATGAGCAAGAATCTTGTTTTTTTCATTTTAATTTGGTTGTTTGTGAGAAGCGAAGCTTCTCAAATTTAACGACTTGTTGAATAGCTATTCTTGATTTATTAGCAGTAAGACTTTATATCCGGCTTTTAATTTAACTGTGATGGTTTGGAATTTTTTGGACAAGTATTGAGAACCGCTTTGGATGAACCCTTTTCCCAATCCGGATACCAGCTGTTGACTGGCAGATTGATTAAAGGAAACACTTGAACCCAAATTTGAACCAATATTCCCCGCCATTTCTTTAAGGGCATTTATTTCCAACGAGCCCGGTATAAAAATTCCTTCCTGACCATCTGTATCATAGACCGTTAATTCTACTGGAATAATTGTTCCCGAGTATTCCAATGATTGAATCGAAATATCCAACCGATCGCCTTGAATTTTGACTTCACCTGAAATCATCGTATTTTGAGGAATAAGAATTTTTCCAACTTGCAAAGGTTCGAGCAATCGTAATCGGACACTCTGACCATTTATTAGCGAGCAATTCTCATGTACACAAGCTCTAATTGTATTCCTGTCTTCCAGCAAACCCATACCAAAGGCTGTATTAAATCCATTATTATGCGGTTTCTTATTATTACCAACTCCAAGGGAATCTAATGTTTGCGGCAAACTCGATACTGTTTGCTCGATTTGTTGGTTGATTCTAGAAATCTGCCTTTTTTTCTTTGTACTCATCAGCAAAGAACCAGTTGATTCCTGATTTTGCCTACCCATTGTCTGACCCTGATTTTGCCCTTGCGGAATATACTTAGCGGCCATTTGATAGGATTTTTCCATCAATTCAATTTGGTCTGCCATAGCATTTTTACGACTATCATTATCATGAAACCTTGCCGATAGATCATCTTCCACCTTTTCATTCACCTTTCTATTATCAGGTTTTTCTCCAGATGATTCGAAGAAATTACCCAAATTATGGTTTATTTGTCTATAGGCATTGTTCGAACTTTGAATCTTTGAAATAGGCTGTCTCGTGCTTGGAATACCGCTTCTGCCGGAATGGTTTATTTTTGATTCCGATTCGTTATCCAACTTTTTGTCATCCGAACTTTTCATTTCTTCACTGAACATGGAAGCCATACTCTGCAACGAATGTTTCTGATCACCTTGGTCCTCTTCCATTTTTGCTTGCTCAAAAACTGCTTTTTTATCCCCTGCCAACACATTGGTTTTTGGCATCGGAATAGTGGTATTAAAACCTTTTAGTTCTTTTTCTTTCTTCGATTTTGAAGGAGAAAAAATACACCACATACAAATACCGAAGACGATAAACATCAATGGAAAGATGAGCATTTTCTTTTGCCGTAACTTTTGCTCAATCGTTAACGGTTCATCTTGAGGTTTGTCCCCCTCCTTAGTTTCTTTCATACTGTCTTAAAATTTATTCTGTAAATACTATCGGTTACATGTAGTTGTAGCTGATTAATATGTTCAATCTTGATTTGCTCCCTATCCGTTTTGTTGATATTATAAATGGAAGAAAAAGAGGTATAGAGTGATACAATTGCGAAAATGGTGCATAGAATCAATATTGAGACAAGTCTTTTCTTCGGTGAAAGAAAAGCACAATAGTTTTGCAATTTTTCTTCTATCCTACTTCTTAATTGAAAAACTCTTTTTGTTATTTCGTTTTTCATTGCTTTATCTGTTTATGACTTTCAGGTCTTTATTTTCGATTATTTCAAAATTTTCAATGCTAAACCCTTGAGGATTATTATCACTTCGCACTGAATTCAATAACTGGCATTTGGTTATTAAGCTGCGCTGTGTCACATTACTCTCACGAATAATCATTTGCCTGGCATAGGTCATAACCTGATACGGGTACTTATCGAAGTTGCAAATCACACTATCCACCTGAATGGTTTGATTGATATTTCCAGAAACGATTCTGGAAAAATACCCTTTTTCCGACAAATCCGAATAATAGTCGAATGCACTTTTATCAGAAAGAAACAAAGCCCTTTTGATGTTACTTTCTATCGCTTCCTTATCGGGTGATAGGGTGAAGAAAAGTTCATGAAACCGTTTTACATGTTCGCGGGCTTCCACCGGTCTATTTTGTGATAAGTCCTGCGACAACGCCAACATCAGGGACTTTCCGCTGTCTAGTACATAAATTTTCTGACGTTGTACTTCTGCAAAGTTGTACGAGCTCCACACCGCATATCCGGTAATGGCAGCACACAAACACAGAAAAATAATGCTGAAGAGTCGGATCTGCTTAAAACTTGATTCTATATTTTTTAATGATTTGAATTCCATTTGTCTTTTTATTTAAAAAGTTATTTTCCAAGTAGTCGACCGACTACATTTCCAGTTGCGGCTCCCGCTACACCTCCTGCTATTGATCCGGCTTTTCCTGCTGTATTGCTGACATTCCGTCCATAATTTCCCATTCCTCCTGCTTGAATAATCCATCCTGCTACTGTTGGAATAGTGAAGTATCCGATGATTCCAATAATCAAAAAAATGATGTACACAGTATTGGATGCATCGATGGAGTAATTGGGATTATTCTGCAATTCAGAAATATCGTTTTGCAACATCAGTACTTGTATTTTAGCAAGGATGGTACTGAATAAATCGGATACCGGAAGCCATAGATAAACACTCACATAGCGAGTGATCCATTGAGTCATGGTAGATTGAAACCCATCCCACACACTTATGGCAAAAGCAATGGGACCAAGAATAGCCAACACAATTAAGAAAAAGGTGCGTATAGTATCAATTACAAGTGAGGCTGCTTGAAACAATATCTCTAATAACTCCCTAAAAAAGTCCCGAATGGATTTTTTCATGCTATACATCCCCCTTTCAATATACATCCCCGTCATCGTGGCTAAATCGCCCGCACTCCAGCCCAACTCATCTAGTTGCTTATCAAATTCTACATTGCTTACCAAATAAGCCGTTTCGGGATTTTTCATGGCAACATCGTATTCCAATTTGTCTTTCTGCTTTTGGTAGTTGTTCATGTCAAAAGTTTGTGATTGGAGCATTTGATTTGTACCTTGAACAACCGGACTTAATATCCCGTTGATAGTACCCAACACAAAGATTGGGAAGAACATAATACACAATCCGATGGCAAAGGGACGAAGCAGCGGATAAACATCAATTGGTTCAGCTCTTGCTAAGGATTGCCACACCCGGGAGGCAACATAAAACAAAGCTCCCAGACCGGCTATCCCTTTGGCCACGCCTGCCATATTGGAGCAAAGAGGCATCATTTCTACATATAGACTCCGCAGAATCTGATGCAAAGTATCGAATTCAGTGACTAACAACATAGCTTACCAGTATTTTTCGTTCGTATCATACAAGGCTATCACTCTGTTCGTGTCACCCGATCGTTGTGAACGAAGGTAGCTTACGGCAATATTTTTGTTTGTATAATAACTAACCAGATTACGACATTTCTTTACTGAGTTATACGTACGGTCAATAATATCCAGGCGTTCTTTATCAGTCATGGATAATCCGTTGGAACTTACAACAGCTTTCAATTCGACAAGTAAATCACCACTTTGCTCTAAAAGTTTGGCATAACCAAAAGCAATTGCTCCCAACTCTTCCACGGTATAGTTCTTATCTGTGAGCATTTTTTGAAAACTATTGACGTAAATGTCCGAGATCTCACCGACCATCAAGATAGTTTGCTGTACTTTCTTTGCATCCTTGACTAAATTATTGACAGATTGCAACGCATCATAATACTTTTTTCCCTGATTATAGAGTTTCACAGTTTCCTTGAAGTTATTCACCATGTTCGAGGCGGTAGAGGACGTTTCGATAACTTGTTTTGTGGTATTTACAATACCTTGAACCATGTTGGTAGGATCAAAGGTGACAAATTGGGCTTTCGAGGACATGATACAGGTCATCAGCATAATGGCTGCTAAATAGATTTTTGTTTTCATTTTAAGAATGGATTTTAATAATTGATTTTTAAAGTAAATGCTAATGGATTATTTCTAAATTTGAAATGGCATGAATTGAAATCATGAGCAAGACTGATAATCATTCTTTTTGGATTTGTTTTGTTTCGCAAAGCTGTTTGATGGCTAATTCGATATTGCCATCAAGCCTTTCTACAAGATTGAACAGTTCTACTTTCTCAGATTCTTCGGTAGTGTAAGTAAGGTATTCCTCCATCGATACTTCCGTTGCATAGACGGCAGATTGAGTGCCTCCCAAGCCTATCCAAACCTCTTTATAGAGCCGGTTCGGATTATTTGCCAGATTAATGGAAAGTATCTGCGCTTTCTCCTTTTCCGTAAGTCCCAGCAGTGCCTGAATAGCGTCAAACTTATTCATGTACTTACGTTGATCCAAGAGAATTTTACAGTCGGAATTATTGATGATGGATTCTTTGACAATGGGAGAGGCAATAATATCTTCCACCTCCTGCGTTACCACAATGGCTTCTCCAAAATATTTACGGACAGTCTTGAAAAGGTATTTGATATACTCGGCCATGCCTTCTTTGGCTATTGCCTTCCATGCTTCCTCTATCAGGATGACTTTTCTTATACCCTTTAATCGTCTCATTTTATTGATAAAAACTTCCATGATAATGATCGTGACTATTGGGAATAAAATGGGATGATCTTTGATGTTATCCAGTTCAAAAACGATAAACCGTTTGGAGAGCAAATCAATCTGTTTGTCGGAATTAAGTAGGTAATCATATTCACCGCCTTTGTAATAAGGTTCGAGCACATTCAAAAAGTTGGCAATATCAAAATCCTTTTCCCGTACTTTCTTTCCATTCAAAACCTCATGATAATCTGTTTTCACATACTCATAAAAGCTATTGAAACTCGGTGATAATTCCTTGGTTTTAATTTTGTCGATGTACAAACTCACTGCATTAGAAAGAGCAACCTCTTCAGCACGGGTCGGAGGCTCATCATCCCTCTTCCATAAGGTCAGAATCAACGTTTTGATACTTTCCCGCTTTTCAATATCATACACGCCATCTTCTGTAAAGAAAGGGTTGAACGCTATTGGATTTTGCTCTGAATAGGTGAAATAAACGCCATCCTCCCCTCGGGTCTTACGATGGATCATCTCACAAAGTCCAAGATAACTATTACCGGTATCGATTAACAGAACATGCGAACCTTGTTCGTAATACTGCCGTACCATGTGATTGGTAAAAAAAGATTTTCCACTGCCTGATGGCCCAAGAATAAATTTGTTTCGATTGGTGATGATGCCTTTTTTCATGGGCAAGTCCGAAATATCAACATGGATTGGTTTTCCTGTCAATCTATCCACCATTTTTATCCCAAAGGGAGAAACAGAACTTTTGTAATTTGTCTCTTCGGTAAAAAAACAAATGCCCTGTTCTATGAAAGTATAAAAGCTCTCTTCTGCCGGAAAGTCCGCTTGATTGCCCGGAATGCCTGCCCAAAATAGCGTTGGAGTATCCACAGTGTTGTGTCTGGGTTTACATTCCATAAGTGCTAATTGACTGCCCACATCATTTTTGATGTGTTTAAGTTCCTCCTTGTTCTCACTCCACGCCATCACGTTACAATGGCAACGAATAGAGGTAAGTCCATAGCTGTGGGCTTCGTTCAAATACTTATCAATCCACTCCTTGTTTATTTGATTGCTCCTACTGTACTTTGATAACGAATGCATGTTACGTCCCATTTTTTCGAATTTTTGGAGATTCTCGGCACTATCATCAATGAATAGGTATTGATTATAAATGTGATTACACGAAAGCAATAAACCAACCGGAGAAGCAAATGATAACCGGCAATCGGAACGGTCGGTGGATAGTTTCTCGTATCGGATATCCGTTCCCACACAGGAGGGTAAATCATCCACATCCGACAAGGTATGCAAACACAGAATATTGTCTCCAATGCACATTTCCTCAGCTTTAAGCGTAATGTCTTTGAGTGTAGTGGTATTTTCCTGTGACAGCGAAAAGTATTTTTCCACAATTCCGGCTCTGCTTTCAGTACCTACAATCTCATCTGTTTTCAGTCGGGTAAGGGTAATGAATCCGTTATCGTTGACAATCCGTTCAAATTGTCCCACTGCCTCTAAAAATCTTTCAATGGTTTCTTTATCCCGAAACTCTTTGGGGATAATAGAGCCACGGCACAAAGTCGAAAAGTTGCTTTGCATCCGGGAACGCTCCTTGGTTGTCTTGGTTAAAAATAGGTAACAAGTATGATTCAGATAAGGTCGTTCATTGAAATGACGTTCAAAACTTCGTGAGAGAAAACTCAGATCTTCCTGCTTGATTTCCGGTTCATATTGTTCCTTGATATACCAATCCTGTTTGTGTACGATGCAATAATCAGGAAGTACCTTTACCGCTTTTGTCCAGGAAGAATGAATGGCTTCATATTCCTTACCGGTAACTGTAAAGAGTTCCGGGAGTTCTACTTTGAAAGCAACCGTTATGTCGGCATCTTTCGAAATAATGCAACCCATTTCCACTCCCCAAATTGGGAATTTACTTTCGAGAGTTGCTGCTTTTAATACGTTTCTCATACTTCTTTTTGATGAATATGTTTGAATAATCGTGGGAATCTTTTACGGTTTAGCAAGTACTTCGGGTGATTTCTGACTGCGCTTAGCTTCATAAGTCCATATTCACCATATTTGTGATTCAGAGCAAAGGTTTGCCAGACAAGAACAAATGAAGCTATTACACCAAAGCCAATACAAAACCATTGACCGATTCCTGTCATATACAGAATCACGAACAGGACAAAAATGGTGAGCAATCCGCCGGCAAAAAGGAAGAGATACTGACTTTTCAGCCCTTTAAACTCCACCGATTTACCAATACCTTTATTAATTGGATAGTCTGCCATTACTTTACAAGAAAAAGGAACGTAGAACAGTAGCTGCCACAATCAGAAAGATACAGGCTCCAAACCAGGATGCTGCTGTTTTGCTGGTGTCTGGATCACCTGAAGAAAATTTACTATACACTTTTATACCACCGATCAAGCCGATAACAGCACCTATGGCATAAATTAGTTTGGTAGCTGGTTCAAAATAGGAAGTCACCAGAGTGGTTGCTTGTGTAATACCTCCGGAACCATTTCCTTGCGCCCAAATAGTAGCACATGCAGTTAGCATGCAAGCTGTCGTTAGAAATACTTTTTTGTTAGTCATAAAATTTTTTTTTTAATTGTCTGTTATCGAAATGGATTTAAAAACGGCAAATAACTGTTGTTAGATTGTGTTTAAGTGAATCTACCCAGCACTAGCCGTAATCTGTTTTCTTCATGCTGTTTGCGGCTTATAGAAAATTAGTTATCTCGAATTGCTGAAAGTCAGCATCGTGGCTTTCAACAGTCATTGCATTTGCCTCAATAGCATTTGAATTGTACTTATTAAGCATTTCAGCTACTCGTTCTTTACCTCCGGCAATTTGAGAAACCATTAGTTGAAATAACTCGGTTTGATCCATCTGCTGAATCGTGTTCACAGCATTTAATTCTGCTTCTTGTGAAGGCCCACCTTTTTGTATTACCTGAATAAGATTTTCCATCTCATCGTAGGGAATACCTGTGGCCGGTTGGGTAGCTTCATCGTCCACAAAGCAATTCAAGTCTTCTTCCTCGAGTAATTCCTCTTCATCATATTCAAATTCGATATCCAAATCCATGAATTCAGGAGAGTCGGAAAACACGCTGTCCAATTCACTGTTGTCGACCACTGACGACCTTATATTTTCATTGGATGCAGCAAATGTAGTGGCGTTTTCAGTCGGTTTGTCAATCTGACTTAGTGCGTCGTTGTTTGTCGTAACTTGACTCAATTGGGTTTTCGTTTTACCCATTATTTCGTCATCGTCCTCATCGTCGGGATAAATTGAAGTGATGTTGGGTGGAAGTTTTACTTTTGGATAAAAGAACTTTTTTATTCGTTTGCGTTGCAGATAAAGCAGTACCCAAACAAGGTACAAAAGGATGGAAATTAATAATAGATTAATCATTACGATATGGGTTTTTTGAATTTGGTTTCGTACAAATTATTGATTTCATCTTTATGATCTTCAAGATGATGGAGAATGATATTTTCGACATAACTGCTAATACTGGCTTTATGACCGCCAATCATGTTGACCACACTGAGAAGGGTTAAGTGGGTATCTCTGGAGATATAGAGGCTTTGCCGGTCGGTAAGATCTACCTTTTCAAAAAAAGTCTCCCGGTAATCCGATTGTTCTATTCGTCTTCGCTTTTGGGACTCCTTGATTTTTGGGTTTTCCATTACAGGTTCATCTTCTTTGATAATAGTCGAAAACTCTTTTTCGCCAGTTGTTCCCTTTTTCATAGGAAAACCTTGCGAAATAACTTCTCTCATAAAGTCCTCATCCACTTTTGGGATAGTTGTTTGCTTTGCCATAATATTTTATAAATTAATAATGTGAGCTATCTCAATTAATAATTCTTCCAGATGACTTCCTTTAATCATTTTCTTATCGGCAGGGAATAAGGTGGAACGAAATACGGGTTTTCGATTACCGGATAATTCCTTGTTGTAGCGGTTGGTGTCAGGGATAAAAGTGCGAAGCAGCGGAATACCGAATTCATGGATGGATTTTTCGTAGATTTCATACAAATCAGTCTTTTCACGGCCATCGACCTGATTCCAAAAAAGATGAAGCTCCTTAAGTCTCAAGGATACATTACCGACCAATAGTTCATTGATTGAAAGTGCAAATGAAAGGCAGCTTTCCAATACCAACCGATCTGCAATGATGGGTGTAAAAATGTAATCCATGTTCGCAAGGGATTGTAGCACCCCTGCACTATTGACTGTACCAGGCAAGTCGAAAAATACGACATCATATTCCATGTCCGAAGAAGCTAAAAAACTATTGGCTGATGCGATAGCATCTTCGGGCGAGCTACAAATAATCGGATAGGCCTTTTTATTCAACTGCTTGAACTGGCTATAAGCCATCAGCTTGTAATAGTCATCCGTTTCCACTTGTTGGGTATCTCGCTTACGCATAGCATTTATACTGTATTGCGGATAATCACAATCCAACACTGCTACATTATAGCCTTTGAGGTAATGCAGATAACTTGCCGCTAAAACGGTGAAGGTCGTTTTGCCCACTCCACCTTTTTGGGTAGAAAAGGCAACAAACAATGTTTCTTTCTTCATGTCAATCATTTTTTAAGTTTTTAATTCTGAGTTGTATTATTACTATAAGTCATTCCTGAATTCAGGAATGTATGTTTGAAAGTTTTCATGATTGTATGGTGTCAAGAATACATGATGTCTTGTCGTCAAGGCTTCTTGATGTCATGCTGTCAAAAATGCATGTTGTCAATGCTTCAATTTATATTGAGCCCAATTTTTCATTTTCTCAAACATGAAAAACATCTTTCAATCGTTCCTGATTTATTATTGTCAAGAAAGCCGTAAAGCAATATTTCAAGCAAATAAAAACATTAAATCGACCTCTTTTTCAATCTGTCCTCGCTTGGCACTACCCGACCTCTGTTGTCCTATATCTAACTATGGTATAGCTCAGAAACAGAAACTAATTTTGCGCTGTCATGAAAAGAGAGAATATCAACAGACTATATACACAGTCAATAAAGCTAATCGTATTTGCATTTAGCAAATGGCAAGTTGTATTTTGAGCTGCTTGAAATTCTTTCAGCTGCTCAAAATGACTTGCCCTTTCAGGGACAAAAAGCACCCTCCGAAGTCGGTGCTTTAGAAGAAGAATGTATAGAGCAAATAGCTCAAAAGTAAAATCCAACCAATATGGAAATAGATGGGAATAAAATTTCGCACAAAACCAAGATAGGGAGAAATCGCAAAAGTGACCCAGCTATCTTTCGTTACTCAATTAGTTTGAATGCCGTAGAACATGCCGCGTTTTTAGACCGCTTTGATGAATCTGGAATGAAGGTAAAAGCCCATTTTATCACGGCTTGCATTTTTGACAAAGCCATTCGGGTAGTCAAACTGGATAAGGCAGCGATGGATTATTACATGCGATTAACAACCTTTCACTCACAGTTTCGTGCCATTGGTATCAATTATAATCAGGCAGTGAAGTCCATAAAATTTGCTTTTGAAGAGAAAAAAGCCCTTTACTATCTGGCTAAATTGGAGAAGGCAACCATTGAACTGATCGTATTGAACCGCCAGATTATGGATATGACAGCTGAATTTGAGGTGAAAATATACGGTTTAGCAGATACAGAACCAATAAATGGTGATGCAAATTCGAAATGATAATCAAAAATGGTTGCGAAAATAAGTTCTGGTAGTTCCATTTTTAGTGCTTTAGCCTACAATCAAACAAAGGTAGATGAGCAACAGGCGAAAGTGATTCTCACAAATCGGATGATAGAACCCCAGAATGGGAAGTATACGGTAGGAGTATGTATACGTTCGTTCGAACCCTATCTCGCAGCTAATAAAAAGACTGAAAGTCCGATTCTGCACATCTCTTTAAATCCAGATCCGAAAGATATTCTGACTGATGACCAACTCTCAGAAATAGCGCAGGAGTATATGGAAAAGCTGGGTTATGGCAACCAACCTTTTATTGTTTACAAACACGAGGATATCGACCGCCATCATCTCCACATTGTATCGGTTCGAGTGGACGAGAACGGAAAGAAACTGGATCACAATTTTGAGTATCGTAAATCCATGGAGATTTGCCGAAATATAGAACAAAAATATCAATTAATACCGGCTGATAAGAAAGAGAAACAAGCAGAGACTACAATTAAAGGGATTCAATATGGTGAGGAAAATTTGAAAAATCAGATAGCGGGCGTCATTCGTCCGTTGATGAAATCCTATCATTTTCAGACCATGGGTGAATACAAAGCCCTATTGTCATTGTATAACATTACGGTCGAAGAAATCAAAGGGGTAACAGCAGATAAGATGTTTAACGGCTTAGTCTATTCTGCCACCGATGATAAAGGTGAGCGTATAGGCAAAGCTTTCAAATCCTCTCTGTTTGGAAAAACAGTCGGATATGAAGCATTGCAACAATGGATGGCTCAATCAGGCGAAATCATAAAACAAAAACAATTGAAAGATCGATGCAAAAGCGTAATGACTAAAATTATAAAATCACCCGGAAATCAAGCTGACTTTGAGAGACAACTATCCGCTAATAATATCAATGTAGTGTTCCGTCAGAATGATACCGGACGTATTTACGGAGTAACATTTATCGACCACCAAAACAAATGTGTTATTAACGGTTCCCGTTTGGGTAAAGAATTCTCAGCGAATGTCTTTAATGAGCTTTTCATATCATCTAAAGAGAATCATTACAGCCAACCACAGCAACAGACTAATAGTAATAGCGGACAGAGTGATAAGTCCAATTTAAGGTTTAAGCACGATACCGAAAATTTAGATGATTCTCTCAATTTATTCAGCATGGAGGCTAACGGCAGTATTGATTCGGAGGAAGAAGCTTTTATCCGTCGGATGAGAAAAAAGAAAAAACGGAAGAAGCCGATTTGATAAAATATTGACAATTGAAAAGTAAAAAAGGACTAGAGATAAACGAATTCAAACTAAAACAATAACCATTATGCAACAAGAAGATGATTTAAGAGGCCTGGCAAAAGTTATGGAATTTATGCGAGCCATCAGTATACTATTCATACTGATAAATATCTACTGGTTCTGTTATGAAGCTTTCCAACAATGGAATCTGACGATCGAAATATTGAACAAAATCCTATTGGGTTTTCAGCGAACTACAGGATTGTTTTCCTCTATCCTATGGACTAAGTTGTTTGCAGTGGTTTTTCTGGCATTATCTTGTCTGGGCACCAAAGGAGTGAAAGATGAGAAAATTTCATGGAGTAAAATCATTATCCTCTTGGTTATTGGAAGTCAATTATTCTTTCTGAATTGGTGGATACTTTCTTTATCTCTACCAATGCTGGCAAATATAGCCTTCTATATTTCCACATTGATAAGTGGCTACATCTGTATGATGATGGCCGGATTGTATATGAGTCGGCTTTTGAAGAATAGCCTGATGGATGATGTGTTCAACAACGAGAATGAGAGTTTTATGCAGGAAACCCGCCTAATGGAAAATGAATATTCCGTCAACCTGCCTACTAAATTCTGGTATAAAAAGAAACAGTGGGATGGTTGGATAAATATCGTCAATCCCTTTCGGGCTACTATCGTGCTCGGCACACCCGGTAGCGGTAAATCGTATGCTGTAGTCAATAATTTTATCAAGCAACAAATAGAAAAAGGCTTTGCCATGTATATCTATGATTTTAAGTTCGACGATTTATCGACTATTGCTTATAACCATTTGCTCAAACACCGTAACAAGTACAAAGTGGCTCCCAAATTTTATGTCATTAATTTCGACAATCCTAGAAAAAGCCATCGCTGCAATCCCATTAACCCAACATTTATGACGGACATCAGCGATGCTTATGAAAGTGCCTATACCATCATGCTTAACCTAAATCGCAGTTGGATACAAAAACAAGGTGACTTCTTTGTTGAATCACCGATTATTCTGTTGGCTGCCATAATTTGGTATTTGAAAATCTATAAAGACGGCAAGTATTGCACCTTTCCCCATGCCATTGAGTTTTTGAATAAGAAGTATTCAGATACTTTTACCATCTTGACGTCATATACCGACCTCGAAAATTACCTTTCACCGTTTATGGATGCCTGGGAAGGAGGGGCACAAGACCAGCTACAGGGACAAATTGCATCTGCCAAGATTCCACTGTCTCGTATGATTTCACCACAGCTCTATTGGGTGATGACCGGAGATGATTTCACTCTCGATATCAATAACCCCGAAGCACCTAAAATCCTTTGTGTGGGGAATAATCCCGACCGCCAGAGTATTTATTCAGCTGCACTCGGATTGTATAACAGCCGCATTGTAAAGCTTATCAACAAGAAAGGACAACTTAAAAGTTCAGTTATCATTGATGAACTACCGACCATTTATTTTCGTGGGTTGGATAACCTGATTGCCACTGCCCGTAGTAATAAAGTAGCTGTTTGCTTAGGATTTCAAGACTACAGCCAATTAAATCGGGATTATGGCGATAAGGAGGCGAAAGTGATTCAGAATACGGTTGGGAATATTTTTAGTGGACAAGTAGTAGGCGAAACAGCTAAAAATCTATCCGACCGTTTTGGGAAAGTACTGCAACTGCGCCAATCGATGACTATCAACCGTCAGGATAAATCCACCTCTATTAGCACACAACTGGATAGTCTTATCCCAGCTTCAAAGATCAGTAACCTTACCCAAGGAGTTTTTGTGGGTGCTGTCTCTGATAATTTTGAGGAACGGATTGAACAAAAGATTTTTCATGCGGAAATTGTGGTTGATAATGCAAAAATTGCAGTTGAAACCAAAGCTTACAAAATGATTCCTGAAATTGCTTCCTTTATTGATAGCGATGGCAACGATAACATGAAACAAGAAATTGACAAAAACTACAATCGGATCAAACAAGAAGTTGCCCAAATTGTCGTGGACGAGATGGAACGAATTAGAAATAATCCGGAATTAAGCCACTTGGTGAAAAAATAACAGTTCAGATAGTTATGTTTCATATGGCCTCAGTCAGTTTAAAAGTGACCAATGCGATACAAAACATAAATTTAAGCATTCTGTAGAAGTTGTATTACAATTCACAATATTTATTCAATATGAATTAAACAAAAACAATCATATCAACCAGTTGTGAGAAATAATCTGTAGACCAAATCTCTAATTGCCCTGAGTCTTTGAGAAATGGCTTCACATCAGCTTTTACCATATCCATGTTTGTGTTGGAAATCTTTTCTTTAAGCATTTTTTTAAACGATTCCGGCGACATTTGTTCAAAACCTTGAGATTCAAATTGCCGAATTCGTTCACAGAGATGAGAAAAGTCCAACCGAATATTATTTTTCACATACCACTCAAAATCATACCAGTCACGTCCTTTGACTCTTGTATTCCACTTTCGGAAAAGCAGGGCGTGCATTTTGCCTGCATATAAACTAGGCATGGTGTAACAACGTGTCATAAAAGAATAAGGCAACAAGAGTAACTTTGACTCCGTTAAGAATCCTAAAGGCGGATTTATATCCAATTCTATCTTTATTTTCACACTACGTTCCGTTCTAAATTGCAGATTGTATATTGCTGTGTCATCTTTAAGGAAGGCAGATTCAATGTTTGATTGATTTTTCTTCTCCTTTTTATTGATAACTACCTCTCTTCCTAAAGCGGTAAACTCGTTTATTATTGGTTGAAAGTAGTTCTCAAGCATGAATTCTTTGTTTGGTTGTAATAACGAGAAGTCCATATCTTCTGAAAATCGTTGCAGTTGATGAAATATTCGAAGACATGTACCACCATAAAATGCTGCATATTCAAAGAATCCACCTCTATAAAGTCCTGCCAATGCAATTTGTTGCATTACTTCATGCAAGGCGTTTGTATAATCATCATTTGTTTTTATCTCATAGCGAGATAACATTATATCAAATACATTCATTTTTTAGTAATTTATAAAGTAGTTTGAGTTCTCTTTTTTTCTTGCTTACAGCGATACATTCTTTAATGATTTCTACATCGTAATGGTCTATTACCGATAAATCAATTCGCATATCCTCTTCAAGGTATAGTTGCATTGCTTTAATCGATTGCAATTTTAATCCGGCTGTTTGTATAATCACATCGCACATGGCTTTTTCAGGACTAGCAATTAGATAAGCGTATTCATTATTCACAATTTCTTGCCGTACACCTATTGCAAAATATTCTTTAGAGATGCCTACAAAGTTGAAGTCTCCAAGCGGAGTTGAAAAATTCCGACTTCGCTTGATAGTCATGGAACTAACAACATGAACTCTTTCCGGTATTAGTCCGTAAAATGAAAGTGCAGTTTGAAGGGATACATAAGAAGGCCCGTAAAGATGATTTGCAATCAACTCTTTTGATAACGGTTGGTTTTGCAACTTCGGCGCAACGACATATAGTCCTCGCTTCAAACGAATCAAGAGATCTGCTTGCTCCAACGAAGCTCTCTTATCCTTGGGTGACTTATAATCATTAAGTACACCTGACAATGTAGCTGTGTCAAAAGGAATAATTCCAAATTGCTTTAACGTATCCATATTTGCCATTTATGTTGATTAAAAAAATGTACAGTGCAAATGTAGTGAATTTTGCATAGATAATCGAATTATATCCGATTATCTATGCAAAAATAGCTTTTATAAATGGAGATGATAACAATATCCGTAGGAGATGAATCGGAGCATCACTTACTTTGTAATTGATGATAATCGGATTATTGACTATGTTATTACTTTATTGTTAATTCGATATTTTTAGCTGAGTATTTTACAAAGGTAGTCGATGTTTGTGAAATCATAGTGGTAGTAAACAAGAAACATATCTATATTTTTTATACTTAATAGTATATGGATCAATTGAAGTTGTTGGAAAAACCAGTGCAAAAATTCTTTGAAGCACTATCCGCAATCTGTATTTTTAAAATGGAATAGCTATACTTAATTCTGTAAATAGATTTTTCAAAAATAAAAAACCGCCTTTGAATGTTTATTTGCAAAGACGGTAAATCAATATTTTATAGTCAAAGGTTTATTTACGAGAACTCCAAAATAATCCTCGGATCTATATTTAATTCTTTGTATAAGCGTTTAGCCATACGCATTGACACGGGTCGTTTACCAGTCATTATTTGGCTAAAGGTAGATTCTTTTACATCAAGTAATACAGCCGTTTGACGTTGCTTAATATGGCGTTTTTCCATTTCGTTTTCAATAGAAATTACCAATGGTGATTTAAATTTTAAGTGCTCTGATTTCAAGTACAGACTTTCATAATCAGCACACATACGTCCTACACGACCAATTTCACGGGTATATTCATTATCAGCTCCTTGTTCATTCATAGAACCATTAGCCGTTGCTTCGTCAATCAAGGCATCGGTATATTCAGACACTTGTTTAAATAATTCAGGTGTGTGAATTTCTGTAATATCAATAAATTTTTTTTTCATATTTTTTTCTTTCTATTAAATCTGTTTTGCATCTATCTTGCTGTATTCAGCATGTGTACCGACAAACCGTATCGAAAAAACTCCACCAACAAAAATAATTACTGCAACAACCCGGTATTTATTTCCTCTAATATCAAACACATATCGCTCATTAGTGACATAATCTACCGAATTGAAATCTGTTTTAACATCATTTAAATTTTGCCATTCAGCTTCTTCAATAATATCTATGAATTTTTGCAAAGCTTTCCCCGAATCAGCGTGTTTCTTTACAAATCTATCTAAAAGCTCTCTTTTCCTTATTCTCATTTTCAGTTTTTCAATGTGCAAAGATAATCACAACTTCACAAAATGCAAAGTATTTGCATTTTATTTTCAATTGAGACAGACTATTTAACGTGAAAGACAAAAAACTTCTTTGCAAAGTTTTATTGAAAGTAGTTGACATCAATATGAACTATAAATCAAGACGACTTCATAGTATTCAACTATATCATTACCGGATTTTAATTCCTTTTTTATATAAATCTGCTGATAGTTTGCAGTAGAATTATAGCTAAATTTTCGTTGAGTCAGATTTTCGCTTAAAGTTGGTACCTGACATAGTAACAACACAAATGCCCTGCACTGAAAAAAAAATATTCTTTGGACCACATCGTTTGAACAACTTTTTGGTGCTGCCCGCACTATGAAATTTGCGATTCCTTCAGTTGCATTTTTTGCTTTGAATCCATCCACTTATATCACGTTGAATTTTCTCATTCTCTGGAAAGTTAAATTTAGAGCTTATATCCAGTTCTGCTTACAGACGGCCAAAAGGCTTTCCCAGCCACGCAGCGCCACACTCTTCCAAACGACGACAGTCCAGTACTAACATGATAATAAGTTGATTTACAAATCTAACTTTGTCGTGAATAAAGTATTCATCATTAAAAGCAATAGTTATGAACGAAAATGTAAATGACCAGGATGTGTTATTGGTCGCAGACAAGAAAGACAATAAATTAAAGGTTGTCGAAGGAATGGGCGAAGATGGAAAACTAAAAACTCTCGCCCCAAATAAAAAAAACGAAGCCCTTTTTCTGAAGCTTGACAAACAGGGCAATGTGTTGGACAATTTCTTCTCCAACTTCCGCAATCAATACAAGAATCCCACACACTTCCAATTTTTCAAAGTGGCAGCCAAGCTAGTTGAAGGTATGTCAGCTCTTTTGCAGGAAATGTTGAAACAGCCGGAAAATCCCTTGAATAAGGAAACACTTGATAAACATCGTGTAGCTTCGGATGATATATCAACCAAGCAAAGTTATCAACCTATTGATGAAAACCGTATCGACTGGAAGCAGTTGGAACGAATGGGCGTTACGCGCGAAATACTTGAGAAAACAGGTAGCTTAGATGCCATGCTTAACTGGAGAAAATCACCTGTATTAATCCATATAACACCTAAGTTCGATGACGTAACTATTCGTACAGATGCTCGTTTATCTTTTCGGGAAATAGATAATAAGTTGACCGTGGCCATTCATGCTATGCGTAAATCACCTGACTTGGATAGACCCTTCTTTGGCATTCATTTTACGGATGATGAAAAAAAGAGCCTACTTAAAAATGGAAATGCAGGAAGTATACTTAATGTAGAATATTCTGGAGAAACCCCGATCCCTGCTTATATTTCAATTGACAAATTGACCAATGAGTTGGTGGCTGTCAGAGCTGATAAGATTCATATTCCAAACGAAATTAAAGGAGTATCTCTGGATGATAAACAATTACAGAGTTTGAAGCAAGGCAAGGCTATTTACTTGGAAGACATGATGTCCAAAAGCGGAAAACTATTCAATGCCACAGTTCAAATCAATGCCGATAAACGGGGAATTGAATTCAGCTTCGACAGCAATCAAACTCAAACCCAGAAACAATCAAATTCCGAATTTTCCATTCCAACCAAATTGGGTGGAGTCGATTTACCAGAAACTGACCAAAGCAAACTCAAAGACGGTGGTACCATTTACGTAACAGGCATGAAAGACCGGGAAGGTCAGGAATACAATGCGTACGTAAAAGTAAATACGGAGGAAAGCAAACTGAATTTCTACCGCTGGAATCCCGACAAATCCAATGTGAAAGAAGTTAGTCCGGATGAAACGAGTAAAACGCAGGTAGCAGTTAATACAGATGGTAAAATCAACGAAGCCACCAAGAGAATAGATACACCTCTGAAAAAAGGTCAGACAAAACCTACAGACAATCAGGAGAATAAAACTGATGCTCCGAAAATTTTAAAACCAAAAATACGTGTTAAATAGCCACTAAACTAAAATCAACAGAAATGAAAATTGCAATAATAGCAGAAAAACCCGGTGTGGCTCGTGAAATCGCCCGCATTGTTGGTGCTACCGATAAAAGGGATGGTTTCTTACATGGTAACGGCTATGAGGTTACGTGGGCTTTCGGTCACCTGATTGGACTGGCAATGCCAGCTGAATATGGGATAAGTGGTTTTAATCCGGAAAAATTGCCTATAATTCCAAAACCTTTTGTTCTCAAGGTTCGGCAAGTGAAAATGACTCACGGATACAAACCCGATAGCGGGGCATTGAAACAACTGAAGATTATCAAAAAAGTTTTTGAAGATTGTGACAAAATCATTGTTGCGACCGATGCCGGACGTGAAGGCGAATTAATTTTTCGGTATATCTACAGCTATTTGGATTGTAGAAAACCCTTCGAACGTCTTTGGATAAGTAGTCTGACAGATAAGGCTATCGGAGAAGGACTGCAAAAGCTTAAATCAGGCAACGAATACGATTCCTTGTACATAGCTGCCAAAGCACGTAGCGAAGCTGACTGGTTAATAGGTATCAATGCCAGTCAGGCATTGAGCATATCGGCAGGAAGCGGAACCTATTCCTTAGGGCGGGTACAAACTCCGACATTATCCATGATTTGCAGCCGTTATATGGAAAACAAAAAATTCTCGTCGACTAAGTATTGGCAGTTGAGACTTCAAACTGAAAAAGATGAAAAATCCTTTTCTGCCAATGCAGTGGATAAGTTTAATTCACTGGAAATTGGGGAAAGCAGCTTGGCGAAATTGCAAAGACAAAGTAAGGTCATGGTTCAATCGGTAGAAAGTAAGGAAACACACCAAGAATCACCGCTGCTCTATGATCTTACCGCTTTGCAAAAAGAAGGAAACAGCAAACACAGTTTTTCGGCAGATAAAACACTTTCTATTGCTCAAAAACTCTATGAAGCCAAACTTATCACGTACCCAAGAACAGGTAGTCGCTATATATCGGAAGATGTCTTTGAAATAATTCCGGAATTAATCCAATCACTCAAATTGCATCCTCGTTTTGGAATATATGTAGCCAATATGTCAAACAGTAATTCCCATCTCAATCAACATTGCGTAGATGCAAAGAAAGTAACCGACCATCATGCCTTACTGATTACGGAAAATAGTCCAATGAAATTATCTGTTGATGAAAATCTGATTTATGAGATGATAGCTGGACGAATGTTGGAGGCATTTTCTGATAAATGTATTAAAGATGTAACCACATTAATGTTGAATTGTGATGGAGTATTATTCGGGATAAAAGGATCAGTTGTCAAGAAAGCAGGTTGGAAGGCAGTATTTAATACCCCTGATGAAGACGAAAATATCACACTCCCAATTTTAGTAAATGGTGAGACGTTGCCACTCAAAAACATTGAATTACTAGAGAAGCAAACCAAGCCAAAGCCACTTCATACAGAAAGTACTTTGCTTTCTGCTATGGAAAGTGCCGGCAAAGAACTTGAAAACGAAGAAGAGAGATTTGCTATGAAAGAATCGGGTATTGGAACACCTGCTACCCGTGCTGCCATTATCGAAACACTCTTTACCCGTGATTATATTCGTCGCGAAAAGAAATCGCTTATCCCTACAGAAAAAGGATTGAGCGTCTATGAAATCGTAAAAGACAAGCAGATTGCCAATGTCCAAATGACAGGTATTTGGGAAAATGCACTTTCCAAGATCGAGACAGGTGAGATTAATGCAGAAACTTTTCAAAAGAAGATCGAAGCACATGCGACTCAAATTACCAAAGAGTTACTTGAAACGGCAGTTACCATCATTGGAGCTAAAGATTGTGCATGTCCGAAATGTAAATCAGGACAAATGATTTCCTATGACAAGGTAGTGAAATGCAGTAATCCCGATTGTTCCGTTATCATTTTCCGCAATAAAAGCGAAAAACTGCTAACCTACAAACAAATTACGGAACTGATTTTAAACTTAAAAACTGGTGTAATCAAAGGTTTTAAAAGCAAGAACGGAAAATCATTTGATGCTGTTCTGGTATTTGATGAACAGTATAAGGTAGTGTTTGAATTTGCCCCAAATAAAAGTGCACTAGCGAAATAAGTTGCTGGCACGAATCATTTCCATTATGCAGCATTTTAACTGCATAATGGAAATGTAATTTCTTCAAAATTTCAATTATAGACGAATCGGCAAAAACAAGGACTGAAATAACATAAATAAAAAATCCAACAATCATGAATAAAAATATCGATTCTGTTGAGCTGTCATATTATCGGCTCACTCTTCAATCTTTCCTGAAAGAAAGTCATCCCGAATTGGCAGACGATGCTGAATTTATTGCAAACCGTGGAGACCTGGCTGCACAAACATACTCACAAACAATAACAGATGGGCATTCCCATAACCAAGCCGAAGCGTTGGCTAGTGAAGTTCTTTATAAAGGTCTTTACTTTTCAAAGCACGATACTATTGTCAATGTGCTCTGGAATGAATTTAATCAGGAAGTGCCGCAAGGATCTGCCAAGAACCTGGCTAAAAGGCTACTTGCTTTCTGTGAAGGTGTATTTACAAAATATCCCCTTTCTGATGACTTTGCTTACGAGCCGGAATTCAATCAACTTTATACGGAATTGACAGGAACTATCGTCATTTGGATGGAAGAACATGAGCTTCAATAAAAAGGCACATCTCAGTGCCAACATTGAAGCTATAAAACTGGCATTTACACTTGAGAAAGAACACCGTCAACCCACAGTAGAAGAAAGAGTAGCCATAAGGCGCTATTCCGGGTTTGGCGGATTAAAATGTATTCTCAATCCAGCCCAGACCTTGTCTGATTATGCTTATTGGCCAAAGTCCGAACTAGACCTCTTTCCACTTGTGGCAGAGCTTCAGGTTCTTATTCGTGAAAATTGCAACACGGAAGAACAGTATAAACGGTATTGGGGAAGTTTGAAGAATTCTATTCTGACATCCTTCTATACACCCTCAGAAATTGTCACCACTATTTCCGATACCTTTCAAAAAAGTGGAATAACTCCATCCCGTTTTCTCGATCCGTCTGCAGGCATGGGCGAATTTATTTCTGCCTTCCAACAAACAGCACCGGAAGGTAGCTCCATTATGAGTTTTGAAAAAGACTTGCTAACAGGTAAACTCCTTTCGCAGTTGTATCCCAACAATGCGGTTAACATCAATGGTTTTGAAGAGATTGAATCAAGGTATAATAATTATTTTGATGTAGTGTCATCCAACATTCCATTTGGGGATGTTTCCGCCTTTGATTTTGCTTTTTCCAAAAGCAAAGACAAAGCAAAACAACAATCCACCCGGGCCATTCACAACTACTTTTTTATTAAGGGAGTTGATACCTTACGGGAAGGTGGCATTCTTGCATTCATCACTTCACAAGGTGTGATGAATTCACCTCAGAACGAAATGATACGCCAATGGTTAATGGACAATACCAATTTCGTTTCAGCGGTACGATTGCCCAACGACCTTTTTGTGGATAGTGCCAATACCGAAGTGGGGAGCGACTTAATTGTTTTGCAGAAGAACTCAGCAAAAACAGAATTGACAAGTGATGAAAAACTGTTTGTAAAGAGTTCCTTGTTTGGTAACGGCGTTGTAACCAACAACTATTTCATGAATATGCAACGTATCGTTCACACCAAAGGCAGCCTCGATACAGATCAATATGGTAAACCGGCCATGGTTTTCCTGCATGATGGAGGCGTGACCGGGATGGCAAGTGACCTTCGCGCCATGCTAACCGATGATTTTTCAAACCGATTAAATCTTGATCTATACGAACAAAACCAAATTCAATCAAATACTAGACAATCTCAATCAAATACGCAAAGAAACTCAATTTCAACCAATACCACTTCTACAATTTTCCAACCAAAAGCTGCAAAAGTAATCGAAGATGCACCTTTGCTGACACTCTATGACCTTTTCGATATGAATATAGAGGAACGCTCACAGATTAGTGTCAAACCCAAACGGAGTGGTCTTAAACGAATTCAAGTCCGGCAGCCATCACATTTCGATTTGCCTTTTGAAACAACTAAAGTTAAAGCTGATTCTATACCAACACTAACACAAGTTCCAATTTCAAAACCCATAGACCCTGAGATTTCAATGGAACCATATCCATACACTGGAACACGTGAACCGCATCTACAAGTTGGCTCTTTGGTAAAGATGGAATCCCAAGTTGGCTATTTGTCCGAAACATACAATAACGAGATGACTTTTAAGCCATTGATACTTAGTTTACTTCAACAGGAAAAGGGGTTGCTTTATATTGATTTGCGTGATGTATATCAACGTCTGTATATACACGAAGCAGAAAAAAGGGAAGAGCACAAACCATTTCGATTGGAATTGAACACGCTTTACGATGAATTCATCAGACGCTACGGACAACTTTCAAACCCCAAGAACTTGGACTTAATAAAGATGGACAGTGGTGGAAAGGATATCCTGTATCTTGAACGCTCGTTGGATGGTCAAATGGTCAAAGCTGATATTTTCAACCAGCCGGTTTCTTTCAATCCCAGCGAACTAACACAAGCGGACACTTCAGAAGAAGCATTGTCAGCTTCACTCAATAAATTTGGAGAAGTCAATATCAAATATATGGCTTCGCTCTTGCCTGAAAAGAATAGGGATGAGTTTTTACAAGAACTTCATGGACGTATTTATTACAATCCACTGGTAGAAAATTATGAGATTAAGGAAAAATTCATTGCCGGTAATGTTGTTGAAAAAGTGGAAACCATAGAACAATACCTAACCGAACACCCTGCTGATACACTCTCGAAGCAATCGTTAGATGTATTACAGCAAGCAATTCCTCGGCCCATTTCTTTTGATGAGTTGGATTTCAATTTTGGAGAACGGTGGATACCAACTGGCATGTATAGCAAATATGCATCCTATCTGTTTAATACCAATACCACTATTCACTATTCAGCTGTTGCTGATGAGTTTTCTGTAAATGCAACTAATCTGAATGCTAATATCTACGACAAATATGCCGTAAAAGCAGAAAGCAGAACCTTTAATGGATTGTCATTGATGAAACATGCATTAGTGAATACGTCACCTGACATTACCAAAAGTATCATGATGGGCGATACCGAAGTCCGGGTCCGTGACAGCGAAGCCATTCAGATGGCTAATGCGAAAATCGATGAGATACGCAAGGGTTTTTCCGATTGGCTCAGTGAACAATCTACTGAATTCAAAGATAGGCTCTCAAATCTGTATAACCGGAAATTCAATTGTTTTGTGCGACCGGACTACAATGGTTCACACCAGACTTTTCCTCAATTAAACCTGATAAATTTGGGCATTGAAAACCTTTATGATAGTCAAAAAGATGCTATTTGGATGTTGAAACAAAACGGTGGAGGTATTTGTGATCATGAAGTAGGAGCTGGGAAAACACTTATCATGTGTTGTGGAGCATACGAAATGAAACGCCTGGGGCTGGCCAACAAGCCCATGATTATCGGACTAAAATCCAACGTTCAAGAAATAGCACAAACCTTTCGTAGTGCCTATCCCAATGCCAGAATTCTTTATCCAGGCAAAGAAGATTTTACGCCTGACCATCGAGTGAAGATTTTCAACGACATAAAGAATAACTCTTGGGATGCGGTTATTCTAACTCATGACCAGTTTGGCATGATTCCTCAATCCGCCGAGATGCAACAAAAGATCTTACAGGAAGAATTAGATAGCGTAGAAGAAAATCTGGAAGTTCTCAAACAACAAGGAAGAGAGATTTCAAGAGGTATGCTCAAAGGGGTAATCAAACGTCAACAGAATCTGGAAGTAAAACTAAAAATAATAGCTTCTGATATCGCCGAACGAACTGATAAGGTTGTTGACTTTAATATGATGGGAATCGACCATTTGTTCGTAGATGAAAGTCATCGCTTCAAGAACCTTATGTTTAGTACCCGTCACGACCGTGTAGCAGGCCTTGGTAACTCCGAAGGCAGTCAACGGGCACTGAATATGCTCTTTGCTATTAGAACCATTCAGAAACGGACAGGAAAAGACTTGGGTGCCACCTTTCTTTCCGGAACAACTATCTCAAATTCGCTAACGGAGCTTTATTTAATATTCAAATATCTGCGACCAAAAGAATTGGAGCGTCAGAACATCAATACATTCGATGCATGGGCGGCTATATTTGCTAAGAAAACTATTGATTATGAGTTCTCGGTTACCAATCAGATTGTACAAAAAGAACGTTTCCGTTACTTTATCAAAGTTCCGGAACTGGCAGCATTTTATTCTGAAATTACAGATTTTCGTACTGCTAAAGGAATCGGAATTGACCGACCTGAAAAGAATGAAATCATGCACAATATTCCACCCACACCCCAGCAAGAAGCATTTATTGAAAAATTGGTGCAGTTTGCGCAAACAGGCAATGCTGAGCTATTGGGACGACCACCGTTGTCTGATTCAGAACAAAAAGCCAAAATGTTAATCGCAACTGATTATGCTCGAAAGATGTCATTGGACATGCGCATGATTAGTCCCGAGTATGAAGATCATGTAGATAATAAAGCCTCTCATTGTGCCGCTAAGATTGCCAAATACTACCACACCTATAATGCTCAGAAAGGGACACAATTCGTATTTACAGATTTAGGCACTTATAAACCAGGAGAGTGGAATCCATGCAGTGAAATCAAACGAAAACTTGTAGAAGATTATGGTATTCCTACTCACGAAATTCGGTTTATTCAGGAAGCTAAAAACGATAAGATTAGAAAATCTTTTATTGATGGAATGAATACTGGAAAAATACGTGTATTGTTTGGCTCAACCGAAATGTTGGGAACAGGAGTCAATGCTCAGAAACGAGCCGTTGCTGTTCACCATTTAGATACTCCCTGGCGACCCAGCGATCTTGTTCAACGTGATGGCCGCGCCGTAAGGAAAGGGAACGAAATAGCAAAGCTCCATGCCGATAATAAGGTAGATGTAATTATCTATGCAGTCGAAAAAAGTCTGGATTCTTATAAATTCAATTTGCTTTATAACAAGCAACTCTTTATTCAACAACTCAAGAACAACAATATGGGTAGTCGAACCATTGACGAAGGAAGCATGGATGAAAAGTCAGGTATGAATTTTTCAGAATATGTAGCTATTCTTTCAGGGAATACCGATTTATTGGAAAAAGCTAAACTGGAGAAAAAGATTAGCTTCTTGGGAATTGAAAAACAGGCCTTTAACAGGAGTAAATCAAGTTCTGTTTTTAAGTTGACCGAGATGACCCGGACAATCGATAACAGTCAAGAGATGATTAGTCGCATGAATAAAGACTTAAATGCTCTAAACGGCAAATTACAAAAAGATAAAGACAGGAATAATCTCAACCCAATTAGATTGGATAATCTTCAGAGTTCCGACCCTAAGATAATTGGCATAAAACTGAATGAAATAAACGACAATACCGGAACAAACGGTGAATACTTCAAGATAGGAACGCTTTATGACTTTAATTTATTGGTAAAATCCGAGAACTACATAAGTGAAGGATTGAATTTGAGAGAAAATAGATTCTTCATTGAGGGCAAAGGCAATATAAAGTACAATTATAATAACGGCCATTTAGCCACTGAGCCTAAACTGGCTGCATTGAATTTTCTCAATGCGCTAGAACGTATTCCTAAATTGATTGAGAAATATGAACTTGAAATTGCCAAAATATCAAAAGATGTTCCGGTTTTGCATGAAATAATAAACGGAACATGGCGAAAGGAAGATGAACTTAAAGTACTCAAAACAGAATTTCTGGCATTAGATCGTAAGATTCAACTCTCTCTTAAACCTATTGAGCAAGGCGAAAATAAAACAGAAGAAGATGATTTGAAAACTAATTCGCAAAACAATGTTAAGACCGATTTGGCAGTTACTCACTCATTTACAGCCAGATAAAGAAGTTAATTATTCACATAGCTCTAACAGTCTATATCTTAGGTATTCAAAAATAATTTCATTTGATCATACATCAATAAAACATAGATAGACATTGTGTTTAAAAATCTTCTTTATTAGTAATTTATGGTATTTCGCACTCAGAAAAAAAAACTAATCATTAAGATTGATCGTTTATGAATAAAGTCAATGTTTTTTAATTAAAAACTACTGGAGCAATCAGACTACCAGATTCAAAAATTAATTATAAACCGTTTAATTAAAGATGAATCATATGATAAAGTACACACTAAAGCTTCTTAATAAAATAAAGACCGAAATTCATAATATAGATTTGGGAGAGGATACTATTTTCAATAAGTCTACAAAGATCATTTCCTTGCTCGAAATTTATTTTAATGAACTTAAATCTTATATCTCTGAATATTCATTCATCAATGAGAAGGAAGAGATACAATTTTTCAAAGAAACAAAACCACAAATATCGAGTAGATTGTTGTATTATAACGGTATTTGTAAATTTGAAAATAATCGTCCAATAGGCAGTAATGTTGTGCAAAAAGAATTTACACTTAAACAATTAGATTTATTGAAAGATTATTTTGATACTAATATTGATTTTTATCGGTATTACAGAGCTCATAGGACTGATCTCGATAAACATTATTTTTTACGCAGTCAGCCAGATATTGAAACTTATTTTGATACATTTTATTTTGAGAGAGATCGCAAATTTTCCACCGGATTTGATTTGAAAGTTGCAACTATTTTAGCAAATGACATGTTGAGCAATTACTTGAATGCTGAGTTGATAAAAGATGATTTGCCAAATGCACACCAGTGTTATAACACGAACTTTCAGAAAGTAAAAGCAAAATGGACTGGATCTAAAGTTGCACTTATTGAACTAATTTATGCATTTCAGACTTCGGGATGTATCAACAATGGAAAAAGTGATTTAAAAAGAATGACTTCATATGTCGAAAATTTATTCGACATTGAATTAGGTGATATTTATCGTACTTTTCTTGAAATTCGTAGTCGTAAAGGCAATCGAGTTCAATGTTTAGATGAAATTCGTAGAAAATTAATTGCACGCATGGATGAGGTTGATAACGATTAATACCCAAACATCACGCTTTTCAAATTATAGAAACCAGACAACTACCAAGTTGTCTGGTTTTTTAATTGAACAACAAGATATTTTAAAGTCCTATATTTAAACATCTTACAGTTTTTATATCAACTATCTTACCCAAGTTGTGAAATCCATATCCACAATTGCCAGACCTTTGCAATTAAAAATTATCATTATGGATGTCATCACTATCGAATCTTATGCATTTTTAAAGTTAGAGGCAAAAATCAATTTAATTGCCAAGTTTGTAAACGAGCAACAACCAGTTATAATTGAGGACTCAGACCAGACATGGGTTGACAACTACGATGTATGCACATTTCTGAAAATAAGCGAACGCACTTTACAACGCCTCAGATCAAAGGGGCTGGTTTCCTATTCTATTATATCAGGTAAATCATACTACACTATCACTGAAGTAAAACGAATGCTCAGTCAGCACATAGTTCGAAGCAATGAGGAATGCTTACAAGATTTAATTACTAATCATAAGCAGTCTGCTGAAAAAAGAAGAGTTAATAAGGGCACGAAATAAAGTTTCAAAGACATCACATTCAATAAAATTCCAAGTTTATCATTATGGAAATCAATAAAGAAAATTTTGAAACAATAATCGAAAAGGTTTTCGACAGACTAGAAATAGTTGATAAGAAAATAGAACGGTTGCTTAATCAAGATGCTTGTCTTAAAGGCGATGAACTTTTAGACAATCAGGATTTGATTGGAATGCTCAAAGTAAGCCATCGCACCTTACAGCGTTACAGATCACAGGGAAAATTGCCCTATTGTAATTTAAGTGGCAAATCATTTTATCGACTTACTGACGTAACTAAATTTATTGATGACAAATTTATGGGAATAAAATAGTAAGATGTTAAATTACAAACAATTTTAGATTGGCATATTAAAAATTGATTTCATACTCAAAGAAATGGGGAAACACTAATTACGTTTCCCCATTTCTTAATTTGTAAATTAAATATATCAGAATATAAGTGAAGCAATTCGAAAACTCTAGATATTGAAAATTTTCTCTATTCCTTCTAATTTAATTGCAAGTGCCTGCATGTCATCGCTAATTTTACTATCAGTTATACGAGCATAGATTTGGGTTGTTGTAATATTGGTATGACCGAGCATTTTACTTACTGTTTCAATTGGAACACCTCTTGCTAAAGTAATTGTGGTGGCAAACGTATGTCTTGCCAAGTGAAAAGTTATATCCTTATCAATTTCACAGACATCACCTATCTCCTTAAGATAAGCATTCATTTTTTGATTACTTAGAATTGGAAGTAATTTGTTGTCAACCGCTTTACCCTTGTATTTTTCCAGAATCATTTTAGGAACATCTAACAGGAGAATATTGGATTGCACATTGGTCTTTTGCCTTTTTGTCATTATCCAGAGTTTTCCATCAAAAGAAGTTCGAATTTCTTTATCCGTTAGATTCTTAACATCAATATAGGCTAGTCCAGTAAAGCATGAAAACATAAAAATATCACGAACCAATTCCAATCTTTTAATTGTAAACTGCTTTTTCAATAATTTTTCAATATCTTCTTGAGTAAGGTAACCTCTATCCACCTTTGTCATATGAATTTTGTAGTTAGCAAACGGATCAGAAGCAATCATTCCGTTGTTACGGGCAATAATAATGATACGTTTAAGAAATTGCATAAATTTAGCAGTAGTATTAGCGTTACAACCAACTGTAGCCATTAAATAAATCTCAAAATCACACAAAAACATATTTTTAATTTCTTTGAGTGAAATGTCAGTCAAATTATATTTGAGCTGCATAAACTTTTGTAAATGCTTACGAGTGACTTCGTATTTTCGATATGTAGTCTGGGATTTACTGATACCAACAAGTTTTAGAATGTCTTCATTGTGTTTTTGGAAAAGAGACAAAAGTGTTTCATGAGTTTCGCTGATTCCCAAAAAATCATTCTTAACTTTTTCTGATGTCACATAATTGTCTTTTTGTTGAAGCTCATGGTAAATACGGTAAAGAGAAGCTCTGATTTCATTTAACTGAGCATTGTATTGCTTACTATCGGACGAATTGCCGATAACTTTACCCAATTTTACACTCCAGTTGTTTGGCTGAACTTCTATTTTGACATTAAATTGAGCTATGTGTCCATCGACTGTAACCCTTGCAATGATGGGCATTTTGCCATCTTTTCGAATAGCATTCCTTTTCAAATAAAAAAGGACCTTAAATGTACTTTTCATAAATTCATTTTTAAATCATTACAAAATTAGTTTATTGATTGAAAATGAAATAATTGCGAAGATGCCAATAGGTGTCAAACATGAGCCAAGACTAGACTTTTTGTGACCTTTTTTTTAAATCTGAAATAGGTCACGAAATAGTCACTAAAATATGGCTGTTTATGACGAAATCGTGTCTTAGATCACAACTTTAATACAAGGTAGAATGACAAAAAAAAACCTACAAAATATTGATTTTGTAGGGTTTGTCTTTGAGTATGTAGCCTTTTGGCTTTACTTTTTGTGGGCGTTGAGGGATTCGAACCCCCGACCCTCTGCTTGTAAGGCAGATGCTCTGAACCAGCTGAGCTAAACGCCCGAAATGTTTGTGTTTGTTTGATATCGAATTTGAAGTGGGCGTTGAGGGATT
>Ga0302205_10000127_pt1 | contig 37597 bp, 28 predicted proteins | sample II_Fen_E1_3_FD_194582 | JGI IMG/M metagenome (GOLD analysis project Ga0302205, IMG submission 194582) | Peat permafrost microbial communities from Stordalen Mire near Abisko, Sweden - II_Fen_E1_3 | ecosystem: Environmental > Terrestrial > Soil > Wetlands > Permafrost | place: Sweden: Abisko...
TTTGTACATGTTGTCCACCATGGTGCGGAAAGCCACCGGAGCACCGGACATTTCCAGACCGATGTCAAAACCACGCATGTTCAATTCTTTCATGGCGGCTTCCACGGTTTCGCCCTTACCTGGGTTCACGGTGACGGTGGCGCCCATTTTCTGGGCGATGGCCAGTCGGTAGTCGCTCAGGTCGGTCACCACGATGTTGCGCGCGCCGGCAAAGCGGCAGATACCCGTTGCCATGGTGCCGATGAGGCCTGCACCGGTTATGAGCACGTCTTCGCCGATGAGCGGAAAACTCAGTGCGGTGTGGGTGGCGTTGCCGAACGGGTCCATGATGGAGGCGGTTTCGTCCGAGATGCGCGGATCAAGATGAACCACGTTTTCAGCCGGAAGGGAAAGATATTCGGCAAAGGCGCCGTCGCGGTTTACACCGACCCCGACGGAATTCTCGCAGACGTGGAGCTTGCCTCGGCGGCAGTTCCGGCAGTGGCCGCAGGCGATGTGCCCTTCGCCGGTTACGCGGTCGCCGATGTGGATGTTGCGCACGCCATGGCCCTTGTCCACGATTTCGCCCACGTATTCGTGACCAATGGTCATGGGCGTCTTGATGGTTTTTTGCGACCATTCGTCCCACTTGTAGATGTGCAGGTCGGTGCCGCAAATGGCGGTTTTCTTGATTTTGATGAGGACATCGTTGATGCCCATATGCGGTATGGGTATGTCTTCCATCCAGAGCCCTTTTTCGGGTTTCAGTTTGACTAGAGCCTTCATGCCTTTAAAATGTTTAGTTGTTTGCCCACTTTGGTGAAGGCTGCGATACACTGGTCCAGATGCGCCGTTTCGTGCGCTGCTGAAATCTGTACTCGAATGCGTGCCTGCCCTTTGGGTACGACGGGATAATAAAAACCGGTGACGTAAATGCCTTCGTCGAGGAGTTTGGCGGCCATTTCCTGCGAGAGCTTGGCGTCGTAGAGCATCACGGCGCAGATGGCGGATTCGGTCGGTTTGATGTCAAAGCCGGCAGCGAGCATGCGTTGCACGAAATAGCTGGTGTTTTTATGGAGCTTGTCTTGCAATTCATTGGTTTCATCCATCATTTCGAACATGCGGATGCCTGCAGCGGCCACCATGGGCGGAATGGAATTGGAGAAAAGGTAGGGCCGGGAGCGTTGACGCAGCAAGCCGATAATTTCCTTCTTGCCGGTGGTGAACCCGCCGATGGCGCCGCCAAAGGCTTTGCCCAGCGTTCCGGTAATGATTTCGATCTTGCCTTTGAGGTTGAACCGTTCGGTCACGCCGCGGCCGGTTTCACCAACGACGCCTGCCGAATGGGATTCGTCCACCATGACCATGGCGTTGTATTTGACGGCCAACTCGTAGATTTTGTCCAAGGGTGCCACGTTTCCATCCATTGAAAAGACGCCGTCGGTCACGATGAGGCGGAAGCGGTCATTATTTGCGGCTTGCAATTGTGATTCCAAATCTGCCATGTCGGCATTGGCATAGCGGTAGCGTTTTGCTTTGCAGAGCCGCACACCGTCGATGATGGAGGCATGATTCAAGGAATCGGAGATGATGGCATCTTCTTCACCGAGAAGCGGTTCGAAAACCCCGCCGTTTGCATCGAAGCAGGCGGCATACAAGATGGTGTCTTCCGTACCGAAGAACTTGGCAATGGATGCCTCCAGGGTTTTGTGCAAGTCTTGCGTTCCGCAGATGAACCGTACGGACGACATGCCAAAACCATGCGTGTCCAATGCATTCTTGGCTGCTTTCTTAAGTTGGTCGTCGTTGGATAGGCCCAAGTAGTTGTTGGCGCAGAAGTTCAGCACTTCATGGCCGCCTTCGATGCGGATGACGGCGCCTTGAGCGGAGACGATGATGCGTTCCTTTTTATATAAACCGGCCTCGTCAATAGCAGTGAGTTCCGATTCAAGATGGTTTTTGAAGTCCTGGTACATGGCTTTGAATTTTGTATCTAAATTACATAAAAATTCAATATCTTTTTCATGTGGATAGCCAACAATGCTTTTCCTTCGAAATCTTGCCGTTTCTCCATGGCGTAGGGCGTGAATCCTGTTTTGAGGTAAAGTAGCAGCCCCGGTGTGTTGGTGTTGAAGCACGTGAGGTGCAGTTCCTTGGCCTGATGCTTGCGAACCGCGATTTCAGCCATGGTCTCCAAAAGATACTCGCTGACTCCTTTGCCTCTGAATGAGGGGTTTATGATGACATTGCCCAGAAAGCAATGTTCGCCTGGTTCGATGTCGTACATGTTGGCGAAGGCGACCACGGTTTCGTCCGAGAGGAATACGGTGCAGTCGAAGCGGTTGTCAAAATTGAATTTAAGCTGTTCGAACGTGAGCGGAAAGGTGGCCTTGGGATACATGAAGTACAGTTCCATCGAATTTTGAGGAAACGTACAAATCTGGGGCAGGTCTTCCAGGTTTGCTTGGCGATGTGCGTAGTTGGGGGTCATTTCCTCGGAGTTTTTGCTTGTGGAATGCTGAATACGAGCCCCAAATTAGCGCAAAGGGTTGGTGAGGCCGGGTAGTTTTCCTCCAGAGGTTCGCTTAGGGAGACCTGTAATTGAAGTTTGACGGGAGAATAACCCAATCGTAGGGTTACGGCAGGCTCGAACCACCAGCAGCTCAAACCGGGCAAACGTCTGAGTGTACTGGATTCGATACCCTGACCTTCGATATGAGCGTTTACATCGTAATAATTCATGTTGCTGATACGAGCCGAAAAAGCCAAATCTATAATCCGGGTGGTGAGCCCAATGGATGATCGGGCAAAAAACCGATTGTAGCGCAAACTGGCCGCACCCGTTTCAGTTTTGAGATCACCCATTTCGTAATAGTCTATGTCATAAGTATTCGTATTGTACTCATGATACTGTTTGCCGTTTCCATATCCCCCAAAAAAGTCGAAGGACCCGATTTCACCTAGCGGTTGGTATATGCCGGCACCAATTTCGAACATGGAACCCTTGCTGAAGTCGGTTACAGGATCTTCGTTTCCCTCCTGAAGGGTTGAAAAGTAACCACCCGTAACCGCAAAATGGTTGGTGAGCGCATAGGCTCCCTGGACATCGAACATGATGCTGTTGTCATCAAAGCCTGAACCCGAGGAAACTACAAATGAATTGTCGCCGGCTTGCCTGAACAAGGGAATGTTTTGCAGATTTGGGACGTAGTAGGAATGTCCGCAACTGGATGTCAACAGGGCTAAACTTGCAAGGAATAAAACCGGATTTTTCATGTCGTTTCTAAGTTTCAGGGTAGTTGACCAAGGTGAAGGCTCAGTGTGATTCCACCAAAGGGCTGAACCAGATTCAAGTCGCCGAAGGCGGTCAGACCGATACCAACGTTGGCAGATACGGTTCGAATATACTGGATTTCGATTGGAATTCCAATGTTAGAGAGCTTTTTCATTTTCTGAAGGCCTCCCCAGCCGCTTTCGTCCGGGATAAAATCGCCGCGAAGTCGACCACCCACGTAACCCAAACCTGCCGAATAGGTAAAAATATGGTGTCGACTTTCAACCATCTTGCCCAAAAGCAGTCCAATATCCCAGAGGGATTCGGAAGAGGACTGTCGATGCAAGTCGAATTCATCGGTCATCTGAAAACGTACTGAAAGCAGGCAGGAGTGCAGTGGGCGGGAGAAACCAAGGTTCAGTGCCACTGGGTAGTTGACGCTTCTTCCCAGACCGACGTTCATCCAGGCGGGTTCAACCAGATGATTGAGGCTGTCCGCCGGTACCGTGGCTTGCGAATACCCTGTGAGGAAACCAAGTAAAAGAAGCAAAGTCAGTAGATACCGTTTCACTATTTTGCGGCTGGGTGCAACACAAATGTACTCGAAAGCATCTGAAAGACCAAGTTTGTATACCCGAAAACGTTTTGTTACTTTGTCAAACCAAATCATACCCATTCAGCGATGAAATTCAAATTTATTTTACTGTTGTTCCTTGTACTTCTGACAGGTGTCCGGGCACAGGACACGCCTCCCGTTCAGCAAACTAGGCCGCCTCGCCCCATGTTCGACCCTAAAAATCCAGGTGTACACGATCCAGTCATGATTAAGGAAGGGGATACCTACCACTTGTTTTGCACGGGCAGGGGAATTACCCATCTCACTTCGAAGGACATGAAAACCTGGTCCATGCAGAAGCCCGTCATTCAACAGACTCCAGCATGGGTCAAGGACTACTTGCCCGATTTCAGGAACAGTTATTGGGCTCCGGACATCTTGTTTTACCAAGGACGATTCCATTTGTTTTTTTCCTGTTCGGCATTTGGTAAAAATACGTCCATGATTGGCCACTTCAGTGCATTGACTTTGGATTCGACCGCCGTTTGGACCGATCATGGCATGGTGGTGAAATCTGTGCCTGGTAAAACCAACTGGAACGCCATCGATCCCAATGTCATTGTGGACGAAAAAGGTACGCCTTGGATGGATTTCGGTTCGTTCTGGGGTGGAATTCAGTTGGTGAAACTTAAAAAGGATTTGTCAGGACTGGAACAGCCTGAGGAATTCAAGACCATTTGCAGCCGTCCCCGCGACGCTGCCTTACCCAATACGGACCCGGGAAACGGTGCAGTGGAGGGACCGTTCATTTTCCGTCATGGGAAGTATTATTATCTTTTTCCTTCGTATGACTACTGCTGCCGTGGCTTGAAAAGCGACTACAATGTGGTGGTGGGGCGTTCCAAAAAGGTGACGGGGCCCTATCTGGACATGGAGGGCAAATCGTTGGAAACCGGCGGTGGAACAGTTGTTTTAAAGGGGGATGAGCAGTTCGCGGCTGCCGGCCATTGCGGCGTCTACACGTTCGACAACACCGATTACCTCATAGCGCACGGTTATTCGATAGCCGACAACGGTGCTTCCAAACTGATTGTCCGGGTGATTGAATGGGATGCTCAGGGTTGGCCGGTTTTGACGAAGTAATCAGAACTTTTCCCGGTACTTGCCATCGTCTTCGTCGTTGAGGATGCTCAGGTAGCTCGTGTAGCGTGATTCACTGATGCGGTGCTCCTTGACGGCTTCCAGTACGGCACAGCCCGGTTCGTGGGTGTGGCTGCAGTTGTTGAAGCGGCAGTCTTGGGAAGTCGCAAAAATTTCCTTGAAATAGTGACCCACTTCCTCGGGTTTCATATCGATGGTGCCGAAACCTTTAATTCCCGGAGTGTCAATGAGATAACCTCCGTTGGCCAATTCAAACATTTCAGAAAACGTAGTCGTGTGCATCCCTTTGTGATGCGACTCTGAAATGTCACCGATTCTAGCATTGTACGTCGGGTCGATGGCGTTGATAAGCGTGGATTTGCCAACCCCGGAATTCCCCGAAAGTAGGCTTATCTTGCCTTCCATCAAACTGCTAAGTTGCTCTATGCCAATATTATTCTTGGCTGAAATGACGGTGCAGTGGTATCCGATGGAATTGTACAGCTGAATAAGGGCTTCCATGTATTCCAGATCCTCCGCGTTGTACAAGTCCACTTTATTGATGAGAATGTGGGCCGGAATGCGGTACGCTTCTGCCGTGGCGAGAAAGCGGTCGATAAAGGTGGTGTTCGTTGTTGGCGACTTGATGGTGATGATGAGCAACGCCAGGTCAATATTGGCCGCCAGGATGTGCAGCTGTTTGGAAAGGTTGGTGGGTTTGCGGACGATGTAGTTCTTACGGTCCTCAATCTCGGTGATGTAAACGGTTTCGCCGGTTTGTTCGCCCAGCAGCACCCGATCGCCCACGGCAACCGGGTTCGTGCTGCGCAAGCCTTTGATGCGGAAGTTGCCTTTGATGATGCATTCCACAGCCGTGCCCTCGTCCGTCTTGACAAGGTAACTGCTTCCTGTATTTTTGACAACGAGTCCTTTCACACGGTCATGATTTCTTTTTCCTTCAAGGCGACGATTTCGTCGATGCGTTTCATGTATTTGTCATGAATTTTTTGTGCAACGGCTTCAGAATCCTTGCCAAGATCTTCTGAAACGCCCTTTTTGACCAGCTTCTTGATTTCGTCGATGGCCTCGCGACGTGCGTTTCGGACGCTGATGCGAGCGTCTTCGCCTTCACCGTGTACTTGCTTGGCCAATGATTTGCGTCGTTCTTCGGTGAGTGGAGGAATGCCGAGTCGAATGATTTCACCGTTGTTGTCGGGCATGATGCCCACGTCAGAGTTGATGATGGCCTTTTCAATTTCCTTGATAAGGTTCCTCTCAAAAGGTTGGATGGTGATGGTCCTGGCATCGGGTGTGGTGACGGTCGAGACATTGGAAAGCGGCACATGGCTGCCGTAATATTCCACACGAATAGCGTCCAGAATTCGGACATTGGCCTTGCCGGCGCGAATGTGGACGAGGGATTCTTCCAGGTGGTTGGCGGCGTGTTTCATCGCGTCTTCAGCCATGTCGAGGTACAATTGCAAATCTTCGTTCATTGTCGGAGGTTATTAGTTGTGTACGTAAGTTCCAATTTTTTCGCCTTTCAGCACTTTGAGCAGGTTGCCCGGGGTGTCCATGTCGAAAACGACGATGGGCAGGTTGTTTTCTTTGCACATGGCAGTGGCTGTGAGGTCCATCACCTTGAGGTCGCGACGGTAGATTTCGTCGTAGGTGATTTCGTCAAATTTGGTGGCAGTGGGATCCTTTTCGGGGTCAGCAGTGTAGATGCCGTCCACGCGGGTGCCTTTGAGCATGGCGTCGGCTTCGATCTCGATGCCGCGAAGGGATGATCCAGTGTCTGTTGTGAAGAAGGGACAACCAGTTCCGCCAGTGAAAATCGCGACTTCGCCCTTTTGCAGTGATTCAATAGCTTTGTCTTTGCTGAAGAATTCGCCGACAGGTTCCATGCGGATGGCTGTGAGCAGGCGTGCTTTCACGCCGATGGCGGTAAGTGCGGAGCAGAGTGCCAGGCCGTTGATGCAAGTGGCCAACATGCCCATTTGGTCGCCTTTCACCCGGTCGAACCCTTTGGAAGCGCCGCTCAGGCCACGGAAGATGTTTCCTCCACCAATGACGATGCCGATTTCAACCCCGAGTTCATGCGCTTCTTTGATCTGGCTGGCGTACTCGCTGAGGCGTTTTTCGTCAATGCCGTATTGTTTCTCACCCATCAGGGATTCGCCGCTAAGCTTGAGCAGAACTCGTTTGTATGGTATCATAGGGTTGATTTGGTTGATTCTGATGCAAAAATACTATTTTTTGCTTCAATTGCCGAGGCATGGATTTCTTTTTGTTTTTTTGAGCTATTTTTGTTGAAGTAAAGGAAACACTGCCATGAACAAGAAATCGATTGTTTTAATCATTGCGCTTCTGCTGAGTGGCTGCTCCGTCACTTTTGCCCAGGATGCGCCTGCATTGATAGAGCAGGGTAAGAGCCTGTTGGAACAGAACAAAACGGATTCAGCCGTTGCTTGTTTTGAAAAGGTCCTTGTGTTGGATGCTAAAAATTACGATGCGCTGGCGCTTTTGTGCAATTACTATTTTCTAACCGGGAAAGTGGAACTGGACAAGATTGAAACGCCCTACCTTGCGCTCGAAAGTCCAACCCGAATGCAAGTTGCCCAGTATAACGAGGATCTGAAAAGCATTTATAATACGTATTATTCAAAATCTGAAAACTATCTGATTCAGGCTTATCTCATTCGTCGGAACGACCATTTGGATGATCTGGCCGGTCAGATTGCCGACTTCAAAGAGCGGATAGGCATCCGAACTCCGGGAGTGAAAAAAATCGGATTTATAAAAAAGTTACTTCCTTAAAATCATATTCCCTGGCTGCACCTTCTTCAGGTTCCAAAATGAGATGGCCATGGGCGTTGATGTCTAAGATGCGCGCTTTGAATTCGCCCTTGCCATCCTTATACTGGTGAAAACCGTCGCGACGATACAAGCTGTTCAAATAATATTTCCGAATATCCGACTCATTATCCGTGTTCAGGTGCTCAAAAGCAGTGATTAGGCGTCTGTGAAGTTTTTCAGCCAATTCTTTCAGGTCGTATTGGGCTCCAGTAATCTGACTCAAAGAAACCGGATTGGGTAATTCCGTGGGGAAGTCGATTTGATTGATGTTCAAGCCAATTCCGATGACAGAATAGGAAATCAAGCTTCCTTCCAACTTGTTTTCAATCAGGATGCCGCCTATTTTGGAATTCTTGTAATAAATGTCATTTGGCCACTTGATGGTGATATCCTTGGTGTATTCGTCCAGTAACGCTTTGACTGTCAAGGATACAAATTCAGAAAGCAGAAATTGATTTCGGGCAGGGATGTATTCGGGCTTGATCACTAAGCTGTAAGAAAGGTTTTTATCCGGTTCCGACAGCCATTTGTTGCCCTTTTGACCACGACCATTGGGCTGATTGAATGTGACCACGGCTGCACCCGATTCCGTACCGGTTGCTGCCAGTTGGCTCAGCAAATATTGGTTGGTGGACGGAGTTGTGTCAAGAAAAAGCAGTTCGGTCATAGTTTCGGTAAATTTCATGCGAATATAAGGTTTATTTATGAGGTGGCAAAAAGGCATCCTCAATATGATCGATGGTCCAAACCCCCTGCTCAAAGACAACAGAGACTATATCGAAACGAACCTGAGCATCAATGTGATGCATTCTGACATAGTGGTGAGCCGCCTGTGCAATGTGTTTCATTTTGGCGGCATTAACCGCATTTTCGGGTGGTTCCCAGGTCCTTCCGGTGCGTGTTTTCACTTCAACAATGACCAACCAGCCTTCCTGTTCGGTAATAAGATCCAATTCTTTGTGGGTGGAATGCCAATTTCGCTCGATAATTCGGTGGCCTTTCGCCATAAGGTAGTTCTCAGCCCTCATTTCACCCTCTTTACCCAATTTGTTGTGTTCAGCCATGTTGTATGTGAAAGAAATGTTCTTATTTTTGTACACAAATTTTCCAGAAAATGAATAAAAAGGCGTCTTCGGACCGGAAAACTCCCGTCACCACCAAGAAAAAGCCGTTGGTTCGGGACCATCTGGTCACCATCGCTTTGAACGACCCTGAGTTCAAGACGCTCGAAAAATACTGCGCCCAATATAAAATCTCCAATCGGTCACGTTTTATCCGGGAAGCGCTTATGAAGAGCATGCTGACCCGCATGGTCGATGACTACCCCACGCTTTTCGGGGAAAAGGAAATGAGGTAATCGTATGGAAACCCACGAACGGTATATGCAGATGGCCCTCGCCGAAGCCCGCCTGGCTTTTGACGCTGGTGAAATACCCGTCGGTGTCGTAGTAGTTTGCAAGGACCGCATCATCGCCAGAGGTCACAACCTGACCGAAACCCTCAACGACGTGACTGCCCATGCCGAAATGCAAGCCATCACTTCAGCCGCTTCGACCTTGGGCGGAAAATATCTTCAAAACTGTACCTTATACGTAACGGTGGAACCCTGTGTCATGTGCGCCGGGGCCCTTGGTTGGGCACAAATCGCCACATTGGTCTACGGTGCTTCCGACCCAAAAAGAGGCTATACCGTTTTTGCCCCGAAAGCGTTGCATCCCAAAACGGAGGTTTTCAAAGGCGTGCTGGAATCGGAATGCTCCGATCTGATGACGCGTTTTTTCCAATCACTTCGGTAAAATAAACTTTCGGGGATGGATGGTCCGTGTTCCAAAAATACCCAAACCACCATTGATGTTCGTATAGATTTGTACCGGTTCCGACATAAAGCCGTCGGAGCTGCCCAATGCCTTGAGTGATCGCAAATACAAGTAGTAACTTTTACTGATGGCTTGCAAGTCAATGGTCAAACTCCAATCCGTATTGCTGACGGAATCCTTAAAAAGGGTGGTGTCAGCATAAAGCGTATAGGTTTGCGTATAGGTAAAATCAATCGTGTGCGATACCCCATCAATCAAATCGTCCGAAAATACATTGTAATGGTCTCTGTTTGAGGTGGTAACGATGCCGCTTAAATTTTCCTTCTTTGTTCCGAAGACGATGTCGCTAAAATCATTCAAATAGGAATTCCCATAGTAAACGCCGTCTTTGGTGTCCATTTGTCTGACTACCAGCCGAAAGTAATTGTGTTCACCCGCAGGGTTCGTAAACCGTATCTTGTACTTATGGATGTAGGAAAAGGTCGTCACATTGCTGTCCAATACTATTGGAGGTATGCCGCCGTGTCCATTCAAATAGTCATTTTGCAGTGGCACCGTGTCCGTTTTTGTAATGGTCGAATCGATTTGAAAACCAGCAACGGCAGTTGGAAACGTCGTCTCAGCCCAAACCGGATTGTATCCGTTGGCGGAAACGTTCAATCGGACGACATCGCCTTCCGATGGAATATAGGTGCTTTGATACTGGCCTTGTCCGATGGAGGTCAGATTCTCGCTGAATGCGCCATTGACATACAAAGCAACCGTTGCATTCGAAATGGCCGGGAAATCGACTTCGCTGGATAGAAAGAACCTGCTGGCTGAAACATTAACCTGGAGGGCTGAGTCGGTGCATGCAACGCAATTAACGACTAAAACCGGTTCAGTTACCGCCCCATTGAATGGAATCTCCGTTTCACAGGACAACAGGAAGCCGAGCAACGGCAGGAGGAAAAGTATGCTGAAGCGCTTCATTATTTAGAATTTATAGCTGTAACTGATGGATGGGATGATGGGAAAGATGGATGTTTTGACAAATATCTTCCGTGAATCATACGAATTCGTAGCCGGATTATAGACCAAGTCATTGCTGTAGGATTGGCGAACAATGAACGGATTCTTCTGGTTGTAGGCATTGTACAGGCTGAAGTTCCAGGTGCGCACGCCGTGTTTTTTCTTTTTATGCCAGTTGAAACCAATGTCCATACGGTGATAAGCCGGTAAGCGGTAATTATTTCGTTCGCTGACGTAATCGATGGTTGAGACATCCTGCCAGTCAAGGTCGGGAATGTTTACGGCCTTGTATTGCTGTGTGGCCAGCGTTCCGCAATTGCCTGAATAATACACCCAAGTGCCCGAAAGGTCGAACCGGTCGCTGAACTTGTGGTTCATCGTAAGGCTGATGTTGTGCCGGCGGTCGTATTTGGCAGGAAACACATTCCCGTTGTTGATTTCCTGACCGGGTTTGTCAAACTTGCGTTCGGCCTTGGACCACGTATAGGCTAGCCAGCCCGTCGTTTTTCCAACGGTTTTCTGTGCCAGGAATTCCACGCCATACGACCAACCGCGACCCATGCTCACTTTATCCTCCCAACCGGTAGTGGAGGCCCCGAAGCCGGCACCGTCCTTATATTCGATGAGGTTGTCCATGCTCTTGTAATAACTTTCAACGGACAGGTCCACCACATCGTTCAGATTGTAGAACAAACCGACGGAATACTGTTTTGAGTTCATCGGAACGATCCGTTTGGTGACCGGCACCCACAAGTCGGTGGGAAGGCTGAGGTTGCTGTTGGACAGCAGGTGGATGTACTGACTCATCGATGCGTATCCTGCTTTCAAGGACAACTTGTCACTTAGCAACAACCGCGCGCTGAGTCTGGGTTCCAGGGAATGGTAGAATTGCCCCTGCACCTGAAACATGGAATAATTGACGCCGACATTGGCTTTCACAAAGGAGCCGATGCTCAGGTTATCTTCCGCGTAGAGGTTCACTTCGTGACCACGAACGTTCTTGTCACCAAGAGTCGTATCCACCGAAACCGTTGTTGTCTGTGTGATAGAATAATTGAAGACCTGAACCCCGGGTCGAAACGTATGGTTCACATAACTGGCGCCGAATTTGACATCGTGTCCGGGCAAAGGCGTATAATCGAAATCTGTTCGCAACGCATAGTCGCTGATGCCAGACATGTAACCGAGTTCGAATTTTGTATCGGTAAAGGCTGTTTCACTGGAGGTTTTGTGTTTGTCCTCATTGCCTACCAGCATGTTAAACCGGTACCGAGTATATGAAGCCGTCGTATTCATGAACAACTTGCTGTTGATGATGTGGTTCCATCGGAAAGCGGAAATCAAGTTTCCCCATTTCATGCCTAAGGAAGTGACGTTGTAACCGTTTTGCCCACCCGTGCTGTAGTCGTTCTTCAAATCCATGCTGATGTCATCATCACCGGAGTACAAACTCAGGAAAAGTTTGTCGGTGTCAGAAATCTTATGGGTGATTTTCGCATTCAAATCATAGAAATAGTAACCTGCCGAATAACTGTTGCCATTGTTTTGCTTTTGTGCGGCGTACCACATGGCAGGTTTAATGATAAGGTCCCCGTAGGTTCGGCGATAGGAGAGGTTGAAGGTCGTTTTGTCCTTAATTATCGGGCCCTCCAGGTTGAATTTGGACGTGATGATGCCCACACTTACATTACCATGTATCTCCTTCGCATTTCCATCATTCATTCGGATATCGATTACCGAGGAAAGGCGGCTGGAGAAACGGGCAGGGAAATTTCCTTTGTATAAGGTGACGTTCTTCAGGGCGTCAGCGTTGAATACAGAAAAGAAACCACCCATGTGGTTGACATTGTAAACAGGCACTCCGTCCAACAGCAAAAGGTTTTCATCCGGTCCGCCTCCTCGAACATACAAACCTGCTGAACCTTCGGTGCCTCCCTGCACGCCAGGCAGCAACTGCAACGCTTTCAGCACATCCGTCTCACCGAATAGGGCAGGAATGGACTTGATTTGGGATATGGGCACTTCGATGGCGCCCATCTGAGCGCCCAAAACGCCGAATTCCTTACGGCTTGAGCCACCATACACGGTTACGGTGCTCAATTCTGTTGAAGGCTGAAGTCGGATATTGATGGTGGTATCTTTGGTCAGAAGGAAATGGAGATTCTGTGTCAAATAGCCAACATACGAACACCGAAGTTCCACCTCGCCCGCAGGCAGGGAAAGTGAATAAAATCCATACGAATTGCTGACAGAGCCTTTTCCCGATTTGAAATCGTAGATGGAACCATTCAGCAGTGTTTCTCCGGAAGTTTGGTCTGAGATGAAGCCGCTGATGGTGAGATTGGCGGCGGAAAGGGTTTGAATGAGGAAAACGAGGAAAAGTAAGAGCGACGTTTTCTTGGACATGTTTGTTTATTTATTCAATTTCTTCATAATCGACGTAATCCCCTTTGTCCTTCGAAATCTTTTTCTTTTTCGCTGGATTATGCGTTGATTGGTCGGTGTGCACGTCTTCGGGATTGGCTGATTTCCTAATTTTATGCATCAGGAACTTCGTGGTCATCGAGATAACGAGGCGAAAGATAATAATAAAAAATAGTAAACCAAATATGAATTTCATATAAAGTACTTTTAGACTCCTTTTTTAACAAATCCGAAATTCAGGACAGAGAGCAAAATATACCAGACAACGCAAGCGGATATGCCGTTAACGTTCAATAGGACAAGCAGGATGATGCAACCCACCAGAAAATAATAGCGCAAGCGATTCCCTATCCATTTAAAGTTTTTGAATTTTAGGGAAAACATGGGGATTTCAAGTACCAACAATGCTGAAAAAACAAGGATTCCGATAACTAGGATGATGGGATCGAAGGTGTAGCTCAGGAAAAAATTGAAGGAACTGCCGATGCCGAATGCCCAGAAAAGGGCGTTGGCTGGTGTCGGCAAGCCAAGAAAAGTACTGCTCTGGCGTTCGTCCAGGTTGAATTTTGCCAAACGCAGAGCCGAGAAAACTGGAATGAGGAAACCGAACCAGGCAAACCAGGTCGGGCTACCCATGGACATCGATAAGGATGCAATGTAGCTGTAAGCCATTACTCCGGGGGCTACACCGAAACTCACGACATCGGCTAAAGAGTCCAATTCTTTGCCCATGGCAGAATACGCTTTCAGCAAGCGGGCTGCAAAACCGTCAAAAAAATCAAAGACGGCAGCCAGCGCGATGAAAAGTGCGGCGGTGAGGTAGGCTTCCTGAAATGCGTAGACGATGGCGACGCACCCCGAAAACAGATTCATACAGGTGATCGCGTTTGGTATGTGCTTGCGTATCATTGGATTGGTTTTATTCCGCCGCCGGTTTCACTTTCCAGCGTGCGATGATGGTTTTGTTTCCGGTTGTCTTATCGCCTGGCTTCACCAAGATTTCCACGTCTTCAAGGGGCAAATAGACATCCACACGGGAGCCGAATTTGATGAAGCCTAAGTGTTCGTTGAGGTGTGCCTTTTTGTTGGTGTAGGCGTAGGTGACGATGCGACGCGCTAGAGCGCCTGCCACCTGACGGATCAGGACGGTCTTGCCGGATTGGGTGGATTCGAGCAACACCGTGGAACGTTCGTTTTCTATACTTGATTTGGGCAAATAAGCGGCCATGAAATTGCCGTTTTGGTGGCTGTAATGCACCACTCTTCCTTCAAATGGATACCAGTTGGCGTGCACGTTGAATATGGACATGAATATGGACAACTGAATGCGTTCTTCGTTCAGCAAACAGCCTTCAAAAACTTTTTCAATGACCACTACCTTGCCGTCGGCAGGTGCCATGATGTCTAATGGACCAGCCTTGCTGACACGACGCGGACTTCTGAAGAAATTGGTGAAAAAAAGGAAGAAAATACTGGATATAACCAATAAAGGTACAAATACATAGTGCCCAAGCACGATCCAGACCAGGACGTTGAGCAGGAGAAGAATAAAGAACAACCCCAGAAGAATCTTGCGACCTTCCTTATGTATGGTCATTCCCAGCGTTCTTTTCATTCCTGTTTGTTTACGGTGTTAACGCTGCAAAAGTACGTCCTTTTCAGCAGAATGACAAATAATATATTTCAGGAACCCTTCATCTTTGAAACCGTCTCTTTCAATTCGGGACTAAGCTGAATGGCTTTGTTGAAATCGATATCGGCATTCTCCTTGTCGTTGAGCAGCCATTTCACATAGCCTCGCAACAGCAAAGCCTCAGGATACTCCGCTTTAAGTTTGATGCTGGTGTTAATTGCATCCAATGACACTTGCAGTTTATTGTTGCTCGCTTGTGAATAACCCAGAAAATACCATGGTTCGGGGTCATCAGGGGCAAGCGTTGTCGCTTTTGTAAAATCATTCTCTGCTTCTGTCAATTTATTCTGATTTAGATAGATTTTTCCTCTTATGTAATAGGTTTGCGGAATAGTGCTGCCCAATTCAATGGCTTTTGTCAAATCGCTTACGGCATTCTCGTCCTCGTTTTTGGCATAATAGCAAAGCCCTCTTAAATGATAGGCTTGAAAGTCCGTTTGATTTGATTGAATGAAAATATCAAAGTTTTGGATGCCGGCATCATAGTTTTCCACATTAAAATAAGAATATCCCAATGATTTATAAATTTGTTTATCTGCGACGCCTTTGCTGATGGCGGTGTTGTAATCTTGTACCGCATCATTATAGTGCTCAAGTTTTGCAGCCATATCTGCCCTGTAATAATAGGCCATGGGGTCAGTTGTATTTCTTTCGCGTATTTCAGTATCAAAAACATTCCAAGCTTCTTGATTTTTTTCAAGCATCAGAAATGCATAGCCGTACAGCATCGTAATATCGTGGGTGTATTTTTTATCCAGAGCGAGTTTCGCATAGGTCAGAACAGAATTGAAATCCTTGCTCTGGGTGTAATCGATGGCCTTTTGTTCCTCGTAAGACCACTGTGGAGTGGATTGAACGGGCTCAACATAGGCGCTTTCCGTTACACCACCCTCATCATAAAAGGCGTAATCTTTTTTAATTGTCTCCATTCCTGAAGGTAAGGCACTTTTGGCTTTACTTTCTGCTTCGTCTGAACTGGAGCATCCGAGCGCTACACCGATGTAAATGATAGCGTCTTTGTTCACTCCAAAACAAACGCATCCATATCCTGGTTGACTGGTCGATGTAATTATTTTAGCATCACCTTCACACTCTTCCTCGCATTTGGCAAGTGCTACTTCTCGGGCTTGTGTTTCGCTTGTTGCTCCTTTTGTAACACTGTAATGCGTCGTTCCCAGACAATAGGCAACGGCACTTTGAGCATGGATCACTTGCCATCCGGAAACGGCGGTCAATCCCAACAACAGGAATGTCCTTCGCATTTTTTTCATATTCTAATTTTTATTTTTTGTCCGACACACCTATGATATTGGTGAATTTTTTCCATTCAGAGTCTTCTTTATAAAGTTCTAATGCGGAAGCAGGGACATAAACCGGGATGGAAGTGTCGATACCGATAAACGGATCGTCATTCAATACCAGAGGTGGGTTCGAATTTACTTTTATGCTTTCCAATTCGCAAAGCGCAAAAGCATATTTATTAATATCATTCACAGATGCTGGAAACTCTATGGACTTTAAAGCCTCACAGCCAGAAAATGCCATGACGCCAATCGATTCGACCTTAGAAGGAATGGTGATTGATTTCAATTTTGAACACGATTCGAAGACCGATTCATCTATAAATGTCAGTGAATCGGGTAAGATAATGCTTGTTAAGCCGTCGCAACCTGAAAATGCAGTTTCACCAATAGTAGAAATTCCGGAAGGAAAATGGATGTTTGTCAATCCCGAGCAGCTTAAAAATGCATAGTTGTCTATGGCGGTTACGCTATAAGTCACACCTGAATTGGTGACTTTCGAAGGAATCGTGATGTCGCCAGTATAAGTTCCTCCGCTTGCAAGCTTCGTTTTTCCGCTGGTAACCATGACTGTGTTGTCAGAGGTAATACTATAAGCAATACCGTCTGCTGTAAATGATTTTTGTGCACGAACGCTCAACAAAGACGTAGTAAAAATCAGGAATACAAGGATCCTTTTCATGGTAGTCTAGGTTTTAAATCATTAATTCGAAGCCAATTAGGTGGTTAATTTATTAAAATAATTTCATGTTGATATACTTTGATATATTTTTTTTGGTGTGTTGATAAGTTTTTTTTACGCCTCTTGCCTCGTAAGCGAAATCGAGGTATCTTTAAATCCTGTTTCCATAAAAACTGTTACTCCTCATTATGAACCCATTCGTCCATTTGCACGTCCATTCACAGTATTCCATCCTTGACGGACAAGCCTCCATTGCGGGTTTGGTGGACAAAGCACACGGTGACGGCATGAGAGCCATCGCCTTGACCGACCATGGTTGCATGTTCGGGGTCAAGGAATTCTTCAATTACATCTCCAAGAAAAACAAGGATAAGGCGGAAGAAGACATGATCAAGCCCATCATCGGCTGTGAAGTCTATGTGGCCAGAAACGGGAAGCACAACCAACGCAAGGAAGTCAAAGAAGACGCCCGCGGATGGCATCTGATATTGCTTGCCAAAAACTATCAAGGGTACAAGAATCTGATGAAGATTGTTTCAAAAGCTTGGACCGAAGGCTACTATTATGTGCCGCGTACCGATCATGAGCAATTGGAGAAATACCATGAAGGCATCATTGCACTGTCCGCCTGCCTCGGTGGCGAAGTGCCCAGGTTCGTCGGAGATGGTCGGTTGGAGGAGGCTGAAAAGTCCGTTCAGTTTTATCAACGGGTGTTCGGCGAAGATTTCTACCTGGAATTGCAGCGCCACAAACCGACCGTGCCCAATGCTGCTCAAGATACCTACCCCAGGCAGGTGGAAGTGAACGTCCACTTGGTTGAATTCGCCCGGAAATACGGCATCAAGCTGGTGGCCACCAACGACGTGCACTTTGTCGAAGAAGAGCACGCTGAAGCACACCACCGTCTGATTTGCCTCAATACCGGCCGTGAACTGGACGATCCCAGCAACATGGCCTATACCAAACAGGAGTTTTTCAAGACCCAGGAGGAAATGAACGACGTGTTCGGCGACATTCCTGAAGCACTGACCAATTCCCTCGAAATCGCGGAGAAGGTGGAATATTATTCCATCAACCACGACGCCATCATGCCGAATTTTCCAAGGCCCGAAGGGTACGACAGCGATGACGATTATCTGAAATTCCTCACTTACAAAGGTGCGGAACGGGTGTATCCGGAAATGACGGACGAAGTTCGGGAGCGCATCGATTTTGAACTGGGGGTTATCCTGCATATGGGCTTCCCTGGTTATTTCCTTATTGTTCAGGATTTTACAACCGCTGCCCGTGCAATGGGCGTATCGGTTGGGCCGGGACGTGGCTCGGCGGCGGGTTCAGCAGTGGCGTATTGCTTAGGCATCACGCAGGTGGATCCCATCAAGTACGATTTGCTGTTCGAACGTTTTCTGAACCCGGACCGTATTTCCATGCCCGATATCGACATTGACTTCGACGACGACGGCCGCGGGCAGGTGCTTCGTTGGGTGGAGGAACGCTACGGCAAGGAAAAAGTGGCGCACATCATCACCTACGGCACCATGGCTGCCAAGTCGGCCATCAAGGATGTGGCCCGTGTGCAACGCCTTCCGCTGGCTGAATCCGAACGGCTGGCCAAACTGATTCCGGACAAGATTCCCGATGTCAAGAAGGTGAACCTGAAAAGTGCCATCGCTTTCGTGCCTGAACTCAAGGCCGCGGCTGAATCCGCCAATCAGAACCTGCGGGACACCATGAAGTACGCCCAGTTGCTGGAAGGCAACGTGCGCAACATCGGCGTGCACGCCTGCGGGGTCATCATTGGCCGCGACGATATTTCCGATTGGGTGCCCGTGAGCACCGCCGACGACAAGGAAACCGGCGAAAAACTGCTGGTGACCCAATACGAAGGCTCCGTCATCGAAGAGACGGGGCTCATCAAGATGGACTTCCTGGGGCTGAAAACGCTGTCCATCATCAAGGATGCCATCGAAAACATCCGGCTTTCAAAAGGCGTGCTCATCGATATCGACACCATTTCCCTCGAGGATGCGACGACTTACGAATTGTATTCCTCCGGAAACACCGTGGGTACGTTCCAGTTCGAATCCACCGGCATGCAGAAGTATCTGCGGGAGTTGGAGCCGACCAAGTTTGAGGACCTTATCGCCATGAATGCCTTGTACCGACCGGGCCCCATGGATTACATTCCCTCCTTCATTGCCCGCAAACACGGTCGGGAGGAAATCGAATACGACATTCCCATCATGGAACGCTACCTGAAGGATACCTACGGCATCACGGTGTATCAGGAACAGGTGATGTTACTTTCCCGACTCTTGGCAAATTTCTCACGTGGTGAGTCGGATGAACTCCGCAAAGCGATGGGTAAGAAAATCATCGAAAAGCTGAATGCGCTCAAGCCGAAGTTTATTAAAGGCGGAAAGGACAACGGCCACGATCCGAAAGTTCTGCAGAAAATCTGGGCCGACTGGGAAAAATTCGCTTCCTATGCCTTCAACAAGTCTCATGCCACCTGCTATTCGCTGGTTGCTTATCAAACAGCCTGGCTCAAAGCCAATTATCCAGCTGAATACATGGCTGCCGTGCTTTCGCGCAGCATCAACAACATTACCGACATCACTAAGTTCATGGATGCCTGCAAGTCCATGAACATTCAAGTCATGGGACCTGACGTGAATGAATCGAACATGAAGTTCACCGTGAACAAGGAAGGCAACATCCGCTTCGGTCTGGGTGCCATCAAAGGCGTTGGTGAAAACGCGGTCAGGGCCATTTTGGACGAGCGTTCCAAGAACGGTCCGTTCATAGACTTGTATGATTTTCTGGAACGCGTGAATCTGAATACCTGCAATAAGAAAAGTGTGGAATCGATGGCCTTGGCCGGTAGTTTCGATGCATTCGGACAACTCACGCGCGAGCAATTCGTATTCGAGAATGGCAAGGGCGAACCCTTCCTCGATATCCTGATGCGTTGGGGCATCAAGGTTCAAATGGACAAAGCCAGTATCACCAATTCGCTTTTCGGGGGCGACAATACCGTGATGGTCGCCAAACCTGAACCCCCAAAGGTGGCACCATGGCCTGACTTGATGAGGCTTAACAAGGAAAAAGAGCTGGTTGGCATGTACCTTTCCTCACACCCGCTGGATGGTTACTCCGTGCTTATCAATTATGTGTGCAACACCACGATGGACGATATCAAGCAGGGCAATCTGGTAGCCAATAAGGAGTTGGTTTTCGGTGGTATCGTCACGGATATCCGGGAACGCATGAACAAGAAAAACGAACAGTTCGCCTTTGTCACCATCGAAGATTATTCAGGAGCGGCCGAAATCCCGTTCTGGCCCAAGGAATATGTGGATTTCGGAAAATACCTCCGCCCGTCCATGTTCCTGATGATCAAGGCAAGATACGGCCCCAAAAACTGGAGACCCGATGAATTCGAACTGAAGGTGAACCATATTTCGCTTCTGTCTGAAGTCATGGATTCGGCCATAGAAAAAATCAATCTGTCCATACCACTTTCCGTGGTGAGCAAAACTTTTGTGGAAGATTTATTTGACGAAATCCGGAAGCATCCGGGCAAGGCAACGCTATCTATCACTGTTACAGATTATGACGTGGAGCCACCACTTCGCCTTGACCTTTTTTCAAGGTCTTATCAGGTCCAGCCGAACAAGGAATTCATCAATTATCTGGAGGAAATGGATTCGATTGACTTGAAAATAAATTGAGGCAGTGTTTTAAAAACGTCTATGTTTTTGTACATTTGTCGTGCTAAACAATGAAATATAAAATAAAAGCATCATATTATGGCTTTAGTAATTACAGATTCGAATTTTGACGAACTATTGAAATCCGGAAAACCCCTCGTAGTGGACTTTTGGGCTGAATGGTGCGGTCCTTGCAAGATGATCGGCCCCATCGTGGAAGATTTGTCTCATGAATACGAAGATAAAGTGATCATCGGTAAACTCGACGTGGACGACAACAATGATGTCACTACCCGTTATGGCATTCGCAACATCCCGACCATCTTGTTTTTCAAGGACGGCGTGCAGGTGGACAAGCAGGTCGGTGCCACTCAAAAAAGTGTTATGATACAGAAAATCGAAGCATTGCTCTAATAGAGACACGTGCAAAACGTATAAAAGGGGCTGACTCAAAAAAAAATGAGTCAGCCCCTTTCATTTTTAGGTGGTGAAAAGAATAATGTAAGAATTATTTATATTAATTTTACGTATTCGTTCTATGAGTAAAATGAAATGCTATGAAAAACACCCTTCTTGCCGTCAGCTTTTTTTTGGTCACTTTCGCTTTGCAGGCTCAAAAGCCGGAGATCACTTATGCAACTCCGCTAGTTATCGGTGCCGATACGGCGATGGTTCCGTTGACTCCGGTCAATACTGGTGGTGCTCTTTCTCCGGACGGTATCTTTGTTACTACGTTTGTAGGTAGCACGACTTCGGGTTTCGTCAATGGTACGGGCAGTGAAGCAAGGTTTTACTATCCTACCGGACTTGCTGTTGATAAAAGCGGAAATACCTTTGTGACGGACAAATACAACCACGTTATCCGAAAGATTACACCTGCCGGCGTGGTCAGTACGTTTGCCGGTTCAGGAAGCATCGGGTCGGCTGACGGGCAAGGAGCTGCAGCCAGCTTTTATTACCCTGCTGCTTTGGTTATCGACCCCAACGGCAATCTTTTCGTTTCGGACCAATACAACCAGAAAATACGGAAGATCACCAAGGACGGTCTTGTTTCCACATTTGCAGGAAACGGTATCGAAGGATTCGTCAATGGCCCGGCACTTGAAGCTCTTTTTTATCGTCCGGAGGGCATTGCTATGGACTCGTCCGGCAATTTCTTTATCGCAGATGTATATAATCACAGTATACGCAAAATAACACCTTCCGGTACAGTCTCGACTTTGGCTGGAAATGGAGGCCCTGGATCCACCAATGGAACGGGTTCATCTGCAAGCTTCAATTACCCTTGTGCATTGGCTATTGATGCTTTTGGAAATGTGTTTGTGGCAGACCAATGGAACAATAAAATTCGCAAAGTGACACCGTCCGGCATTGTCACCACATTTGCCGGTACTGGAGCCATAGGTTCAACTGACGGACCTGATTCGATAGCCTCATTCAATTATCCTTCCGGTTTGTTTTTTGATCACTCAGGAAACCTGTTGGTAGCAGACCGAAACAACAATTTACTCCGCAAGATCACTCCTGATGGTAAAGTAAGCACCCTTGCAGGAAACCTTACAGCCGGTTCAGCCGATGGTACTTTTGCCACTGCCCGATTCAATTATCCGTTTGCCATGGCCTTTGATTTGTCAGGCAATTTGATTCTGGCCGATCGTTATAATCATGAAATTCGAAAAATCGTACTGTCCATTTATGAAATATCTCCTGCTCTGCCCAAAGGCATGAGTATCGATCCTCATACGGGTGTCATCAGTGGCATTCCTGAAGTAGGCAGTGCGCCCGTCACCTACCAAGTGACAGCAAGGAATGCTTCTGGTATGGATACAGCCTTTGTAAGTATTTCAATTCATGGCAAACCCTTTGTCTATACCCATAATGTCACCTCCACGACAAAAACAACCGCTGTGGCGAACGGAACGATTGAGTATTTGGGTTTCCCAAAGATGACATCTTATGGTGTGTGTTGGAACAAGACCGGGAATCCGACCATGATTGATAGTTTTCTGACCCGAGACTCGTCCCTTGTCGTTCAAAATGTCAGTTTTCCATTGAGTAACCTTTCGCCAAATACCAAGTATTATTTGAGAACTTTTGCGACAAACAGCATTGGAACTTACTACGGAAACGTCGTCACTTTTTATACTAATGGTGAGAAACCTAAAATTTCTTACAGCATTCCGGCAACTATTTCGGCTGGTGTGGAAATTACACCCATCGCGCCTGTCAATACGGGAGGACTACCAACATCAAATGGCTACATGGTTTCCACTTTTGCTGGCAATGGTACGGCTTCCAGCGGCGATGGCATCGGTGTCGAAGCAGGGTTCAATTATCCGATGGGCGTTGCCGTTGACAGCGCTGGATATGTTTATGCCGTTGACAGGCAGAATAATAGAATTTGCAAAATATCCCCAGCAGGAAAGGTGGTAACATTGGCCGGTAGCGGTCAGATTGGCAACACTGACGGCAAGGGTAAGAACGCTAGTTTTAACTTGCCCTACGGCATTGATTTGGATGTAGCTGGAAATGCCTATGTCGTGGATAGATACAACAATACCATTCGCAAAATAACTCCCGACGGAGTTGTCACAACCTTTGCAGGAAGTGGTGCCATCGGTTCTACGGACGGTGTCGGTACCGCTGCCAGCTTCAACTGGCCTACCGGTGTTGCTTTGGATAATGGTGGAAATCTCATCATTGCAGACACCTATAATAATAAGATTCGAAAGATCACACCAGCTGGGTTAGTTACGACCATTGCAGGCAATGGTTCCATCGGCACGACGGATGGAGCTGCCTTATCGGCTAGCTTCAACGTGCCAACCGGTGTGGAAGTGGACGGTAGCGGCAACATCTGGGTGGCCGATGTCAACAACAACATGATTCGCAAGATATCAACCGATGGCATTGTTTCGACAATCGCTGGAAATGGTGAACGCAGTTTTGCCGATGGAACAGGCCGGGCTGCCGGATTCTTTTTCCCATACAGCCTCATTATGGATCCAGACGGCAACTTCCTGGTAGGAGATGCCAACAACAACCGCATTCGAAAAGTCACAAAAGACGGCGTTGTGACAACTTTGGCTGGAAACGGGAATGAAGCTTCTGTTGACGGACTACCCGGGGCATCATCCTTCAATTACCCGGCAGATGTAGCTTATGATGCTGCTGGGAACATTTATGTGGCAGACGCAGAAAATCATAAGATTCGCAAGATTGCACCAAAATGTTATACCATAACACCAACTTTACCTAATGGATTGACGTTTGACAATTTGACCGGCGTAATCAACGGTAAGGCATTAAAAGGCAGTCCTTCGACAGTGTATAACATTGTTGCTTCAAATTCATCCGGAAATGATTCGGTCAATATTACGTTGACTATACAGGACACACCGGTGCTCAAAACTCTGCCAGTCACTTCCACTCTGATGAGTTCGGCCGTTGGTAACGGGAATTTCATCAATTTGGGGTTCCCATATCCGACCTCTTATGGTGTTTGTTGGAGCAAATCTGGAATTCCGACCATTGATAGTTTGAAGGTTGACAACGGCACAACAGCTATTGGAGGCCTCTTTACCGCAAAAATAGTTAATCTGACACCAAGGACACGCTATATTGTCAGGGCATATGCAGTCAGTTCCCTAGGGACTGCTTATGGTGACACCCTAAGCTTCATCACTGCTGCTCCTGCACCAGAAATAAGTTATCCGGTGAATGATAAAATCTTCAAGATTGGGACATCCATCAGTCCCATATCCTTAACAAACATCGGAGGTGATGTCTTACCTTATACGGAAGTGTCGACACTCGCCGGTAATGGGACATATGGATCCGTGGACAGCACGTTGCTACTTTCCTCTTTTTATAGACCCTATTCTGTTGCAACTAGCAAATCCGGAGATATTTATGTAGCTGATTCCTATAATAATAAGATTCGTCGAATAACTTTGGATGGAAAAGTTAAGACACTGGCCGGAACTGGAAGTTCTGGTTCTTTGGATGGACCTGGTGCCTCTGCCACCTTCAATTACCCCTCAGGTCTGACGGTAGATAAAAATGGAAATGTCTATGTTGCTGATTCATACAATAATAAAATACGAAAAATTACAAAGGACGGTAATGTGGTTACCGTTGCTGGAGGTATATATTCGGGTTCGACCAACGGTATTGGTGTCAACTCAACTTTCTCTGATCCAACCGGAATTGTGGTGGATACGGTAGGCAATCTTTTCGTAGCCGATTATGCCAATAACCTTATCCGAAAGATAGATACAACGGGTCTGGTGACCACCTTTGCAGGCAGTAATTGGGGCTCTGCAGATGGAACCGGTTCGACAGCTAGTTTCAGTGGCCCTACTTCTATTACCATCGATGCCTCCGGTACTCTATTTGTGGTGGAAAGCGATGGAAATAAAGTGCGTAAAATTACTTCTGCAGGTGTGGTAACCACTTTGGCAGGCAATTCAAATACTGGATCGGCCGATGGTTTTGGTACCAGTGCCACCTTTTATAATCCTTCAGGTATTGCCGTCGATTCGAAAGGAAATGTTTGGATAGCAGACAGGAGAAACAATAAGATTCGAAAGATAACTCCTTCCGGATTGGTTTCTACTGTTGGTGGTACGAATACAAGTGGTTCAAAAGATGGGAATTCTACTTTGGCGACTTTCTATAACCCTTGTGGAATTGCCATTGATTCAAGGGATGTCGTATATATTGCCGACCTCTATAATAATAAGATTCGTCGAATGGCCAGCGGTAATTATTATTTAAGTTCCGCCTTGCCTGCTGGTTTAAATCTGGACCTCCTGTCCGGAACAATAAGCGGTACACCCACAGTTGGTTCAGCAATGGCCGTATACAAGGTCATAGGCTCCAATCTTGGTGGTTTGGATACCGCAACTGTCACTATTGCTGTTGAAGGAAAACCGACTATTCAAACATTGATAGCGCAAGCCTCTTCTGGCAATTCCGCCATTGCCCAAGGGCGTTCCGTTAACCCAGGTTATCCCATGGCGACGGCCGGTGGATTTTGTTGGAATAAGACCGGTGCTCCTGTAGTGACCGACAGTTCCCTAGTTGTCCAAAAATACTCGGAGATGGCAATTTTTACATCCTCGTTGACCAATCTTACTCCAGGTACTACCTACTATTTGAGAACATTCGCAACCAATTCCATTGGAACCAGCTACGGAGAAGAATTTATATTCACTACGCCTGAACTGGCGCCGAATATTCAATATGTGAGTCCGCAGGTGTATTCCGTCAATACAGAAATAAACCCACTAATTCCAATCAATGCGGGAGGAATTCCTAAATCCTTCCTGAATGTTTCTACTTTAGCCGGAAATAATACGAATGCATCCGTGGACGGTTCATTGTCCATTGCAAGCTTCTCCAATCCGTCCAGTGTTGCCGTAGATGCCCAAGGAACGATTTATGTTGCGGATGCTAATTCCAATAAAATTCGAAAAATATCGACTGAAGGCCAGGTTTCAACTTTTGCGGGAAGTGGTTTGGCCGGTTTTGCAGACGGTACTGGCAATGCTGCCTCATTCTATTCACCGCGAGGTATTGCAGTGGATGCAAAGGGGAATGTATTTGTTGCAGACACCTATAACAATAGGATTCGTAAAATTTCGAAGGATGGCGTTGTAACGACTTTAGCCGGTAGCGGTTTAGTCGGGAATACCCTAGGAACCGGTACTGCAGCAAGTTTCTACAATCCCGCCGGGCTAGCTGTTGACACTAGTGGTAATGTGTATGTTGCCGATAAAAGAAACAACAGGATTTGTATGATCAATCCTGTTGGTGTAGTAACTACTATTGCAGGTAGTGGGATTGCTGGATCAATCGACGGTAAAGGCTTGAACGCTACATTCTATCAACCATCAGGTGTCGCAGTCGATGCTCGTGGAACTATTTATGTGGCAGATTATAGTAATCATAAAATTCGGAAAATAACGCCGGATACTGTTGTTTCCACTTTGGCAGGCAATAGTTATTCTGGTCAAACGGATGGAACAGGATCAAATGCAAGCTTCTATTATCCCATTGGTTTAACCGTGGATTCCATTGGCAACCTGTATGTTGCCGAATATGGTTATGGTAAAATCCGAAAAGTGACATCGGCAGGCGTAGTCACTTCCTTTGCCGGACAAACCTATAATACCGGTTATTTGGATGGAAAATCAGCCGTTGCTTTGTTCTCGTATCCAAGCGGTATCACACTCGACAATACTGGTGCCCTATTAGTAGCCGATTACGGCAATAACCGAATCCGTAAAATAGCTCCTGCATTTTACTCCATTTCCCCCAGTTTACCAGATGGTTTGAAGTTGGATGTGATGACAGGTTTGATAAGTGGAAAACCGACGACAAGCAACGCACTTAAAACATATTATGTATATACATTCAATACCGGTGGTGAAAACAATGCTGAAGTCACACTCTCCATTACACCGATGGGTATCAATGACATGGAATCCGATAGGCTGTCCATATATCCTAACCCGGCAAATGTTCAAATTCAACTTAAAGGTTTAAACGGCAGGGAAATGATGACAATTTATACGCTGACCGGTGTTAAGTTGTTATCGCAGGAAGTCACCAACGGAGAGTTCGTGAACATCAGCAAGTTGAAATCTGGTTTGTATATGGTAAAAGTGGGTGGTAAAGACCTCAAACTGATGAAGAAGTAACCCAACCTTCCTAAAAAAAGGCGGCCTCAATATAAACTGAGGCCGCCTTTTTTTATCCGATGCTTACTTTTCGCGTTCCATCCTCCTGTTCCTCGATGTGGACTTTGGTGCAGTTCTCCGGCAATAAGCTTTCAATTTTCTCCGGCCATTCGATAAAGCAGTACTGATCGCTGTAAAAGTATTCCTCGTAGCCCAGGTCGTAGGCTTCCTCCATTTTGTTGATGCGGTAGAAGTCGAAGTGAAAAACCGCATTGCCATCGGGCAGGGCGTATTCGTTCACGATGGCGAATGTGGGGCTGGTGATGACGTCCTGGACGCCTAGTTCCTCGCAAATGGCTTTGATGAAGCTGGTCTTGCCGGCGCCCATGGCTCCGTAGAAAGCGAAAACGGTTTGGCCTTTGGTGGCTTCGAGAAAGGCGCGGGCGGTTTTATGGATGTGTTTGAGGGAGTCAATTTGAAGTTCCATTGTCTATTTTTTCTTGGGTTCCATCGTGATGAAGGGTATCATCATTTCTTCCATCGAGATGCCTCCGTGCTGAAAGGTATCCTTGTAGTAGGTGGCATAATGGCTGTAATTGTTCGGGTATGCAAAGAAGTCCTTATTCGCGGCGAAAATGTAGGTTGAACTCACATTGGGGCTGGGCAAACCGTGACGGTCTGGATTCTTAATTTCGAACACCTGCTTGGGGTCGTAGTTGAGGTTCTTGCCGACCTTGTAGCGCAGGTTGGTGTTGGTGTTGCGGTCGCCTACCACTTTGATCGGGTTGTCCACATGGATGGTGCCATGATCGGTGGTGACGATGATCTTGACGTTTTCGGAAGCCAGCAGGTCGAAGAGTTCAGAAATGACGGAATGCTTGTACCAGGATTCAGTAAGGGAGCGGTAAGCAGCTTCCGTACCGGCCAACTCGCGAATCATCTTGGATTCGGTTCTGGCATGGGAAAGCATGTCGATGAAGTTGAAGACGATGACGTTGAGCGGGGTTTGGAGCATGCTCTTGATCTTGGTCATCATTTTTTCACCGTTCTGGTTGTTGTTGATCTTATTATAGGTGAACTCGTAACGTTTGCGGAAACGGTCCAATTGCGTTTGAATAAGCGGCGATTCGTTCAGATTCTTGCCTTCTTCCTCGTCTTCGTCCACCCAGAATTCGGGGAACATCTGCTGAATCTGCAACGGGTTCAGGCCAGAGAAAATGGCATTTCTGGCGTATTGCGTGGCGGTGGGAAGCAGGCTGAAATAGATGTTTTCATCATACGTGAACCGGTCACCCATCAGGCGTTTGATCACTTGCCACTGGTCGAAGCGGAAGTTGTCGATCAAGATGAAAAATACTTTTTCACCGGCATCCAGCAAAGGGAAAACCTTGTTTTTGAATAAATCCGGACTCATCAATGGGCGATTGGCAGGCTGGTCACTCCAATCTAGGTAATTCTTTTTGATGAATTTGAAAAAGAGGTTGTTGGCTTCGGCTTTCTGCTGTTTCAGCATTTCTTCCATGCCGGTTTTCGCATCTTCCAATTCCAATTCCCAATAGACGATTTTCTTGTAAACGTCCACCCAGTCTTCGTCCGTTCGGCAATCGCCAATCTGCATGCTGAGTTTCATGAAGTTCTGTTGGAAAGACGTGGTGGTGGCATCGTGGATGATTTCGTCCTTGTGCACGTTTTTCTTGATGGTGAGCAGCATCTGACGGGGATTGACCGGCTTGATGAGGTAATCGGCAATCTTGCTGCCGATGGCTTGGTCCATGATGTCTTCTTCCTCGCTTTTCGTGATCATCACGATGGGCAGCGTCGGCAGAAATTCCTTGATGGCCGAAAGCGTTTCCAAACCGCTGAGGCCAGGCATGTTTTCGTCCAGGAACACCAGGTCGAAAGGCTGTTCGCGGCACAAGTCCAGCGCGTCCTGACCATTGGTCGTAGTTACCACCTCGTAGCCTTTTTCTTCGAGAAACAGGACATGGGGCATAAGCAGGTCAATTTCATCGTCCGCCCAGAGCAATCGGTCTTTGGCCATGGTTATCAGGGATTTATTTTAATGTCTGAATACGTTGAGTTGAAGAATGTCTCGTATTTATCCGGTGAAACGCCTTCTTCAAGCAGTTTCAGGTTGGATTCGGAAACGATGATGAGCCGCAGGCCTGAGTACTTTTCCTCGGGTTTCTGCCCCTGGAACTGAATCCAGGAACGGTAGCGGACGGCATCCAGCGCGTTTTCGAAACCACTTACCAAAAGTACATCCAATTTTCCGATTTTCGACAAACTGAGGTCGTAATCGCGTACTAAGAAATTGGTGAAATCGTAGAGTGCAACATCAAATTGAAGGCGATTGATCTTGATGAAGGCTGAATCGTACACCATCAGGATGAAATGAGGTTCCTCCGGCTTGAAAACAAAGCTTTTGGCCAGTGAATCGAGGATGGCCAGGCTATCAACCAAATGGACATCCTTGGCGGAAAGCAGATTGGTGAAACCTGCGGACGGAATGGGCCTGCGACCGGCATCCCAGTAAGCCAGCATGCCTTTCACGACGGGTTCCAGCTCCTTAAGATACGCACTTGCCGGGAAGGAGTCGCGGATTTGTGTCAGCATGCGGTGGAAGTCATCCGGCCGACCTGTTCGGGCATACTCCATGGCTTCCAGAAAGGTAAATTTGGGAAGCAGGTTGCTGGCCGGATAATTCGTCAATGCGTATTTGGAGCGGTTGAACAGACTGTCTGTCCGCTGTTTCAGATAGTCGCCATAGGTGTTGGCATACAACGTGTCCTGAACCTGATACATTTCAATCAGTTTCTCGATGTAATCCGGATTTTTCAAGCGATTTGAATAGGGTCTGTCCGGGTACGTCCTCAATAGTTTTGCACGGGCTGAATCGGCCTTAACTTCTTGATGCTGTTGCTTGTAAATGAGGTACATGATGTACCAGGCATCTTCCAGATACTTGTTTTCAGGATAATCATTTTCCAATCGATTGAAACTCTGAAGTGCCAATCTGTCGTTTTCAAGTTGTTCGCGGTAAGCCAGCCCTGATTTGTAAAGGCCTTCGGCAATTTTTTCACCGGAAGCGGCAAGTTGTTCCTCGGTGAAGGGCAAATCTTTCAGGTAATAATTAAGCTTGGTCGGATCGTCTGCACCTTCGTTTAGGTCGGGTACGGAATCCTTGGCAACAGCTTTTTCGGTTACGGCCTTTTCTGGTTTGACAGAGGCTGTATCGTTGCTTTGAACGGCTGTCTGATTTTCGAACAAAGGCGTTTTTCGGTTGCGCCGCCAATCATCGTTCAAAGCACGTTTGCCCCATTTCTTGCGAAAATCCTTGAGCCCTTTATCCACCGTGGAGGGGTTGTAGAAGTACCAGCTTTTGTCGTTGCTAATATCTGCTGAGACAGGGTCTACCGAGTTGTCCGGACCTGCGTTCTGCGCCCGTTCATTTTCGTTTGCGGCGGCCGTTTCCTGTGCGGCTTTGAGACGAGCTTCCTCCTTGGCCTTTTTCTCGGCAGTCTTCATCAAACGCATGATCAATTCAGTACGATCTTTCTCGGGCATCTTTGCCACGGCCTGTAGACTATCTTCCAAAAACACAACCTTGAGGGGTGGTGCGAGTTCTTTTAAAATGTTGCTGCGAACAGTGGTTTCCAAGTAACGTTCATCCTCTTTTCCCATAAGGCTCATAGCCTGTGTATAAAAGGGTTCAGCCTCCCTATACCGTTCGTTGCTGTAATAAAAATCACCTAAGGTCAGCAACGTTTTCAGCTTATGCGGGCCCGATTTAACGGACTTGAGCAGCGAAAGATTCAGGCTTTCCAACGCTTTGACCGTGTCTTTGGCTGCAAAATACAGGTTTCCCATGGCGTAGTAAACCTGGTCCAGGTAATCCGTATTTTTGGAACTCTTGCTGAGACGGATCAATTTCTTCAGAGGTTTTTTTGGATCCGTACCCGGGAAGACCTCACTTTGACGAATGCGGGCGCTGAGCTCCATTTCGTAAGGCGGATTCATAGCCGGGATGGCAGAATAAATCTGATAGGCCTTGTCCCGTTTCCCTGTTACCTGGTAGAGTTGCCCGAGCAGATAACTCCAACGTTCCTTTTCCCTTTTGTTATGGATTTTGCTGGAAGCGACTTCCAAATAAGGCAGGGCTTCGGCGTATTTTTTGCGGCGAATGAGCAAGTCGGCCGTGGCAGCAGCGAATTCAGCCGTTAGGGAAGGAGTGAGGCTCTCTTTGTTCAGGTCGTTCAACAGGTTCTCCGCCTCGTAATACCATTCCAATTCGGTATAGGCTCTGGCCTGAAGAATGCCCGCTTCATCGCAGCGTTTTTTATCCGTGGAAAAGTGGCGGATAATGTACGAACAGGTGGCGGAGGCGCCCAGAAAATCCGCCTTGGTGAACTGTGCATTGGCCATCAGCATGAACACATCGTCCATAAACGGATTGAATTCTTCCTGACTGTAATAGCGTTTAGCCTCAACACTGGCTTTCGGACCTGGTTTCTTTTTGGGTTTGACCCGGATGGAATGGGTTTTTATGGCTTTCTGGCATTTCTCGATGGCGCGGTCCATGTTCGGAGTGGTCGCTTTGGCGGCGAGGTGGTTGCTAACCTGATACATGGGCAGGATTTTCGAAAAATCCTCATTGAATCCGGCATTCATTTGATTCACACCAAGCAGGTAGGCTTGTTCTCCGTTGAAGTGGACGTTGAACCGCGTGTTCATTTCCTGGTAATGCCGGCTCAGCCACGTGTTCTGTTGGGTGGAACAGGCGGAAAGCAGGAGTAGGGCGAGAATTGCCAGGGGTAAAAGTCGGTGACGCATCATAAAAGGTAAAAAACCAGGCTTTCGGGGTCAATAAATACTCCTTCAGTAACTGAAAATGAACGATTTTATTGTGCTGAAAGCCGATTATTCGGTCAGGTGGAACTTTGCTTCTTTCAGGTCATTCCAGAAATTCGGATACGATTTGGACACCACTTCGGGGTGGTTCATCAGGAGGATGCCGTAGACCAGCGCGGCAGGTGCAAAGGCCATGGCCATACGGTGATCGTCGTAGGTTTCGATGGGAACGGCAAACATGGTGCAGGTTTCTCCTTTCCATTCCAGAATGCTGTCCTTGCTGACTTCAAATACAAATCCAAGTTTGGCGCTTTCGTCAACCAGGGCTTTCAAGCGGTCCGTTTCCTTGATTTTCAGGCTTTGAAGGCCAGTCAGGCGGAACGGAATGGTTTTCAGGGCGCAAGTCATGGCAACGGTTTGTGCCAAATCGGGTTGATCGGTGAAATCGGCTTCAAAGTGTTCCACCGTGGATTCTGTCTTGGTCAACCGGACACCTTCCGTCTCGTATTTCGTATGGATGCCCAGACTTTCAAACCATTCGGCTACTTTGGCGTCGCCTTGCAGACTGTCGTGGAAGAGGCCTTTCAAAAAGACTTCGCCTTCTTCGGCCAGGCTCAACATTTCGTACCAGTAGGAACCACCGGACCAGTCGGATTCAACCGTGAAGGGTATCGACTTGTATGTTTGCGGTTTGATGACGACTGTTGTTCCATCCCAGGAAGATTCGACGCCCCAGAGGCGCATCATTTCGAGGGTCATTTGGAAGTACGGTTTGGAAATGAGTTCGCCTTCGATGGTCAGCGTCAGCCCTTGCTGCATGGCCGGAGCAGCCATCATCAGGGCGGAAAGGTATTGGCTGCTAATGCCGCCGTCAACGGTGATGGCGCCACCTTTCAACTTTTTGCCATTTATTTTCAAGGGTGGAAAGCCGTCCTTTTCAAGGTAGGAAATGTCGGCGCCCAAAGTATTCAATGCATCCACCAACAGGCGGATGGGGCGGTTCTGCATCCGCTCGCTGCCGGTGATTTCCCAGCAGCCTTCACGACCTGCTAAAAAAGCGGTCAGAAAGCGCATGGAAGTGCCTGCTGCACCGATATTTATTTTATTCGTGCTGAATTTTAATGCATCGGTCATGACCAACGTGTCGTCACAGTCGGCCAGGTTATGCAAGGAATCCCAAGAAGAGGCTCCCGACATCGCATTGATAATCAACGCTCTGTTACTGATGCTTTTGGATGCTGGCAGTTGAATGTTGGCGTTCAGAGAACGGCCGGCCTGTATCGTATAGGACATGATTCGTTGCGTTTGGTATGCTGCAAAGGTACGAAATTATTGCCGTTTCTTGAATTCAGCAGGTGTGATGCCGTATTTGTTCTTAAAGCATTCCCCGAAATAGCGGGAGTCCGTGAAGCCTGTCATGTAGGCGACTTCCTTGATCAGCAGCTCACCGGTGGTCAGTAGTTGAGCAGCCCGTTTCAGGCGGATGTCGCGAATGAATTCGACGGGAGAAAGTCCGGTCAATCCTTTCACCTTGTTGAAAAAAGAGGATCGGCTCATTCCAACTGCTTGACCGAGGTCCTCGACCGTGAACTCGCTGTTGTCCATGTTGTTTTCGATGGCTTCAACCACGTTTCTCATCAGTTTTTCATCCTGTGAAGTGATGAGGAAGGGTTTCGGGTCGAATTCCTGCATGCCTGAAGTCAGACCGGAGCTGTAGATATCCTGCAAACGCTTCCGCTGTTTGAGCAGATTGGCAATTCGGGCTTCAAAATAAGGAACGCTGAAGGGTTTCGTGATGTAGTCGTCAGCACCGTACGACATGCCTTCCAGCCTACTCTCCAACGTTGTTTTGGCTGAAAGCAATACCAAGGGTATGTGGCTGGTTTCCAGATTTTCCTTGAGCTTTTTAAGCAACTCGATACCATCCATGCCAGGCATCATGATGTCACTGACGATGAAATCCGGATATTCGCGTGCTGCCGTTTCAAAGCCGTTCAGGCCATCGGTGGCTTCCAGAATCAGGTAATTTTTCTTTAGAATGATTTTAAGGAAGTTGCGGAGTTCGTCATCGTCTTCCACAATCAAGACGGTTTGTCTGTCACTTTTTTTGGATTTTTCCGTTTTTTCAGTGACAGCATTGCTTTCGAACAGAACTGGAGCCGTGTCTTTTTGCGTAGAAGGCACATAAACGATTTCCACTTCATTGCTGAAATGACTGTAGCCCGTTTGGAAGCTGACGGTGAAACAACTGCCTTTTCCTGCTTCGCTCTCTACCGAAACTTTGGCTCCATGCTTTTCAGCCAGTTCCTTCACCATGGAAAGTCCGATGCCGGTGCTGGGTTTGCTCTTATCTTCGTTGAACGACACAAATCGAGTGAACAAGTTCTTTTGTTTGTCTTTCTGAATGCCAGGCCCGTCATCCTGAACCTGTAAGTCGATGTTACGATCGTTCTTTTTCAGAATGACGCGGACATTCTTGCCGGAAGGTGTGAACTTGAAGGCGTTTGAAAGCAGATTCATCAGTATTTTTTCCAACGCTTCCTTATCCACCCAGATTTTCTCACCAGGTGCCTGGTTGATGAACTGGAAGTAGATGTGTTGTTCTTCGGCCACTTCCCTGAAATCGGAGCAGACTGCCTCCATGAAGGTGCCAACCTCCACTTCCTCCACCTTTAATTGTTGAGATTGTATCTTGCGGAAATCAAGGATCTGATTCACCAAACGTTGCATACGCGCCGTGTTGTGCGAAACCAAGTTCAGTTTCTGTCGGATGTCTTCCGGTGTGTTCTCATCGTTTATCAGATACTCTACCGGTGCAGTGATCATGGTGAGCGGTGTGCGAATCTCATGTGAAATGTCCGTGAAAAAGCGCAGTTTCATCTCAGAAAGTTTCCGTTCCAACCGAACATCGCCGCGCAATCGGTAAAAAGTGAGCAGGATGTAGCCGCAAAGCACAGCCAGACCTGCAAACAAAAGTAGATAGAGCAAAAAGGCTATCCAGGTTTGCCAGAAAGAAGGCAGTACCCGAATGGGCAAACTGCGTTCGTTTTCCACCCAAACACCCTCGCTGTTGGTCGATTTGACATGGAAAACATAATGCCCGTTCGGAATGTTGGTGTAGTTGGCCATGCGCTGTTTTTGTGCATACTGCCAATCTTTGTCGAAGCCTTCCAACTTGTAAGCATAGACGATATTATCCGGCTCTTCATAATCCAACGCCGCGTATTGGATGGTGAAGAAATTCTGTTTGTGGTTCAGGACCAACTTCTTGATTCTGTCAATGTTTTCGGTGAGTGGCGAATGCTCGCCGATGGGCACTTTCTTATTGAACAATTCGAAATTAGTCAGTGCCAGATACGGTTTGTAGGTGTTGTTCCGAATGCGGTTGGGCTGAAAAATCAAGAGACCGCCTGAATACCCGAATACCAGTTCACCTGAATTGAGCCTGCAGTCTGAGGCTTCCGAAAAACTGTGGGTGGCCATGAGCCGTTTGATTTCAGCAAAAGTCTCGAACACGCCAGTCTGGGGATTGAGCCTGGTCAGGTTGTTTTCGGTAGTGACCCAAAGCTGACCATTAGTGTCTTCGACGATGGAAAGCGTTATGTCGGAAGGCAGCCCGTTTCGGCTGGTATAGGATTCGAACGTGGTTGGAAAGCCCTCCGCATCATATTTGAGCACTTTATTGATGCCACCGCCAAAAGTGACCAAGTACATCGCATCTTTTTTAGTGATGCAAATACCGTGCACATCGTTGCTGCTCAGGCTTTCTTTATTACCTGGCATTCGGTTGTAAAGATGGTACTTGATATTTTCAGGAGCGGAAAAATCGAGCGAAAATAGAATCAATCCACCAGTCGTTCCGACACAAAGGTGGCCCCGTTTGTCCTCCGTAATAAAGCGTACGCGCCCTGCCGTTTCTATCGGATAATTTTTCAAATTGTTCCGATGATTGATGAACAGGGCCTTTCCTTCTTTGTTGGTCTGAATCAGATTAAGTCCACCATCATAGGTGCCTGCCCAGATACGGCCTAGATGATCCTGGAAAATACTATAGACTTTGTCTTCACTCAGGCTGTATAAATTGGAGGGATCCCTGCGAAACTGTTCGGTTTTCCAGTTTTTCCCATTCTTGATCAGTCGAATGATGCCCGAACCTTTGGTGCCCATCCAAATGGTGCCGTTCCTGTCCTGAAAGATACAATAGACCCCGGCCGGCATCAATGCATCGGGTCTCAGGTCGCCGTTCATGGATAATCTGCCCAATAATTGACGATTGCTGTTGTATACATTGATCCGTTTGTCCTTGGTGGAAACCCATAAGTTTCCATCTTTATCCTCCAAAACAGCCCGTACGTCGTTTGCAACGACAGCATTTTCAGATGGATTTACCGAGCGGGTTCTGAAGTAATTTTTCTCGAAAACGAATTTTTCCAGACCGTGTGACCGGGTGCTTATCCATAAATTGCCCTGACGGTCGTTCAGTGCGGAGTGGGCCAGGTTCGAGAATTTCCAATTGCCTGCCGAAGGATCGTTGTAAAATGGTTCCAGTTCATCGGTCGATGCATTGTATAATGAAAATCCACCTCCCAGAGGCTGAACCCAGAGCCTTCCGTTCTTATCTTCCAGGAAAATGCATTTGGGAGGGTAGGTATTCGTACTTTCGTCTTCTGTTTCTATGATGAAATGTTTTAAGACACGACTTTGATAATTTAGTTTGTAAATTCCCAACTTGTTGGTTGTGAACCAAATCTGTTGAGAACGGTCCAGATAAGTCTGCGTGATGGTTTCAGTTGTTGGAATACTTCCGTTGGAAATGGTGAAAGCCGTTGTTGCCCCTGTTGCAAGACTGTTCAGAAAAAAACCGTTATTAGAGGTGGTCAACAAAATGTCTCCAGATTTCATTTTTTTGAAATCAATGACGTTGGAACTCACATTCAATTGCAGCAACGTGAATTTGCCATCCGATTTGCGGTATTTCCAAATACGCCCCTTGCCTGAACCGAACCAAATTTCGTTTTTCTTTTCGACGGCTGTATAAAAAGATTGTTTCTCAGTTTCCCGATCGTGCCGGTTTTCAAAAAAATAGGGTAAAGGTTTGGTGTCGTTGGGCGGGATGACGCATAGACCGTTATCGGTGAGCAACCACGTATTGCCGGCTTTATCTTCAAAAACATTGTAAACGTATTTACCATACAGATTGCCCAGATTCTGGTTGTAAGCCTGACTGGTGTACTTCTCATCCAACACACAGACACAACCGCTTTGCTCGGAAAGGAGCCAGACCTTGCCCGAAGGCATAACCAGAAGGTCCCTTAGGTTAAAATTCCTTTCGCCAAGACCTGCCACCGGTTGAATGCCGTGAAAGGTTTCCGTTCCGGTATCAAAACAATGAGCCTCTCCATCGTAGGATTTGAACCAGATGTTTCCGCGCTTGTCCTCAAAGAGCCGTTCGATACGGTTGCTGCGCATTATATAGGTGTCGCCGGGCTGAACTTTGTAATTGCGGAATTCGTAACCATCGAATTTGCTGATACCGTCCCAAGTGGCAAACCACATGAAACCCTTGCTGTCCTGAATCATATCCATGATGGTGTACTGCGGCAGTCCGTCT
>Ga0302205_10000139_pt1 | contig 35584 bp, 21 predicted proteins | sample II_Fen_E1_3_FD_194582 | JGI IMG/M metagenome (GOLD analysis project Ga0302205, IMG submission 194582) | Peat permafrost microbial communities from Stordalen Mire near Abisko, Sweden - II_Fen_E1_3 | ecosystem: Environmental > Terrestrial > Soil > Wetlands > Permafrost | place: Sweden: Abisko...
CTATTGTGGTTAACGAATTTCTATTGTGGTTAATGAAGTACTTCAGTAATCGGGGTACCGATACAGCCGTTTGGCATTTGAATGTGCAATAAGGCAGCAAGAGTAGCCGAAATATCGGTCATAAACGTGGTGCGGTTGGTAGAGCCGTGCTTAATTTCCCAACCCGTAAATATCAGCGGGATGTGGGTGTCGTATGGATTCCAGACACTGTGGGTGGTTCCTTTTTTTGAATAGTAAGGCAGCCATCCCGGCATGGTAACCATTAGCACACTTCCGCTTCGTTGTGCATTGTACCCGTTTATCATCATTTCTTTCAGTGAGGCGGGTACGGAAGCTTCCGATATTTTATCCTGGTCCACGGCAAACTGAATACCTTCCTGACGTTGCAGGAAATTGACAGTTGATGATTTGATCTTATCAAAATCAAGTTTCAGGCTGTCGATGCGGTTTTTATTGAATGTCACCTGAAAATTGTCGATGCCGAAAACCAACTTAGAGCTTGCAAACTGTTTGTCGAGGATATTTTCAAGATCTGTTTCCATGTCTTTACCCAAAAATCCGGTAGGCATTTTGTTGGCTTTCATAAATCCTTCGGCATGCGCAGCCCCGTGATCGGCAGTGAGAAACAGCAGGTAGTTGCCTTTTCCTACTTTTTGATCCAGAAAGGTGAAGAAGCTGGCCAGGTCTTTATCCAAGCGCAGGTATACGTCTTCGATCTCAATGGCATTTGGTCCGACCAAGTGACCGGAATAATCGGTAGAGGCACAGTTTATCGACAGGAAATCGGTGGTTTTTTCCTGTCCCAGTTGATATCCTTCCACAGCAGCTTTGGCAAACTGCAGGGTCAGTGAATTTCCGAAAGGCATTTGTCGTAACGAGCCGTGATCCAATGAATAGGCTTTTTGAACATCATACGGAAAAACAGGCTGGCTGGCTCCCTTGAGCGTTCCTTCCCATTCTACATTATCTGCGGTACTCTCGGTATATTGATCGATGGGCAGGAGGGTATTCCAGCCTTTTGCCAACTGTTTATCAATGGCTTTCGAATTGTTGAAATCAGTGACCCATTGGGGAAGAGCGGGCATATAATAGCTGCTGGTTACAAATTTCCCGGAGGCATCATCGATCCAGAAAGCTCCGGTCGGATTATGACCTGCAGGTAAAATGGCAGCCCGGTCCTTGAGGGATACGCCGACCACTTTCGATTGGAAATTCGTCGCCAGGCGCAATTCGTCGGTGATGGTACTAGCCAGTAAATTACGGGGCGACATCTTATTCCCTTTGCCACTCGTACCCACGGCTGTCACGGTGGAATCATCCGTACAATAAACCGGTTTACCCGTGTTGGAATCGGACCAGTCGTTTCCGGCAATGCCATGAATAGCGGGGACAGAACCTGTAAATATGGTGGTATGGCCGATCGCAGTCACCGAAGGGATGTAATTGATCATCGTGTTTTCGCACGAGAAGCCCTCATTCAGGAGTCGTTTAAACCCACCGGTTTCGTATTTAGCATAATAGCGATACAGATAATCCCACCGCATTTGGTCGACAACAATACCGACAACCAGTTTAGGGCGTTCCGGATTGTTTATTCGTTTCGCAGTAGTTTGAGCCTGAATTACACTACAGAATAAGGATATTAAAATAACAGGGATAAAAATCTTTTTCATCTTCAATATATATTATGGGATTTAACATTCAGACATCTAAAGTAAGGCAAATTTCATTAAACAGAAAGAAATCTCGTGTATTTTATTTTTTTACGTCCAGGCTCAGACACAATTAAAGAACGTTATGGTGTTCTTAATTTGTTTATTAACAATTGGATACTCCGGATTGTTTTGTTTTGAAACCAATCCATGAAAGTGACAAAAGTATTTCATCCTTTTATTCTGCATTTGCATTCTCCGATTCAAGGATCTGCTAATTTATCAACGAATCATTAAATTCAAGACTACTTTTAAATTTAACTGGCACTGTTAATTTTATAAGAGAGTTGATCTGTGTAAAAAAGAAGCAAAATAAGGGTGGGGTTTGTGTTGATCGGTTTTCTTTTAATCGTGAAAAAAAAACAGACGATATCTTTTATGCATGGCTAGAAAATTTATATCTGGCATTTCCATGAACATTCCGGGCCGTTCATTAGTTTTATAAAAAGGCAATGAATCCTACTCATACTTTGCTTTCTATCCATCAATTTAACGAACAAACTAAAATCAGAAAAAAATGGAATACAGACAATTAGGGAAATCCGGGCTCCGGGTACCTGCATTGAGCTTCGGAACTGCTACCTTCGGGGGTGGCAATGACTTTTTTAAAGCCTGGGGAAGCACTCAGGTGGACGAAGCAACCCGCATGGTACATGTATGCCTGGATGCAGGGGTCACTCTTTTCGATACTGCCAACGTGTATTCAAGAGGTGCTGCGGAAGAAATTTTAGGGAAAGCAATTGCCGGGTTACGTGATCACCTGCTGATATCGACCAAGGCGACCTTCCCCATGTCGGAGGATGTCAATGATTATGGTTCTTCGCGCCTTCACCTGATAAAATCGTGTGAAGACAGTCTCAGAAGGTTAGGCACGGATCATATCGACATTTACCACCTGCATGGGTTCGACGCCAATACACCGGTGGAGGAAACCTTAAAAGCCCTGGACGATTTGGTACGAAGTGGCAAGGTCCGTTACATTGCTTGTTCCAATTTCTCAGGCTGGCATTTGATGAAGTCTTTATCGGTTTCCGAACGGTATGGCTGGTCGAAATATAGTGCACACCAGGCTTATTATTCGTTGCTGAACCGTGATTTCGAATGGGAACTTATGCCTGTGGGCATCGATCAGGGAGTCGGCACCATTGTATGGAGCCCCATGGCAAGTGGAAAACTCAGTGGAAAATACCGCAGGGGTCAGTTATTACCACCGGATGCCAGGATTGCACAGGGAGGAAGTCCGTTGCAAGGGATTCCAGCCGATGACGAAAGGCTGTACGCTATTGTGGATGTGTTGGATGAATTAACCCTTGAAACCGGGAAAACAGTGGCGCAGATCTCGCTGAACTGGCTGTTGCAACGTCCTACGGTTTCAACGATCATTATCGGGGCACGGAATGAAGAGCAGTTGAAACAAAACCTGGAAGCTGTGGGATGGAATCTCACCCCGGAACAGGTCAGAAGACTGGACAACGCGAGCGAAATACTGCCTGCTTATCCTTACTGGCACCAACGGCAGTTCCCGATGTTGAATGCATCTCCGGATCTGTATGGGGAGAGGAAATAAGCGTTTCTCATAAATGCGAATCTCCATATTTCACTTTCGAATTATTGCATTCATTGTATGAGACCTTGTTATTGGTTTTTAGATGAAACAGCTGTCAGGCTTATTGACAGCACAAGTACTTGTGGGAAAAAACATCACAAAGCGGATTTTTAGAATTTGGACATAACTTTAATGAATTAATCTTATTCTGTCTGAATTTTTAAAAATACATGTATATTTGCATTGTTCAGAAAGTTACTACATAGTAACTGAAACTCAAACAAAATTATTTATTTCTCAATTTAAATTTAAATGCCTGAATACATAAGGGTTAAAATAAATATAACAGAACAGAATTCTGATTTTTGATATTTTAAACAGACTTTGCTATGGCCGAATTTTTCGATATATCGAATTGGGAAGAAAAACCCTGGTATCAAACAGGTGGTACACGCAGTAAAGTTATTGTTGAAAATCCGATAAATCACAGAGACTATTACTTCAAGACATCACTTAAAAGAGAACAAAAAGATTATCAGTATGAGTTTTGGTCAGAAATAATTGCCAATGAAATCGGGTCAGTGTTAGGGTTTAATATGTTGAAGTATGATATTGCTTATAATGGAGATGAGATTGGTTGTTTATCAGAATCAATGTTAACAGAAGGGAAGAGCAAGCTGACCGAAGGGGTTAGTTATTTAACAGGTTTTGATTCTAACTATAATCCAAAACATAAAGATTCAAAAAAACAATATTCATTTCAATTAGTAACTACTCAGCACCTAATAAAAAGGATCATTAGATATTTGCCACGGCAAGGATTGCCGAGAAAGGATTTTGATTATTCTTCTTGGCAGTTTGCGTGATAGAATGAATTTGACAGTAAGTGTCTGCACCGGTTTCGGATTTAAACATTCCACTTACTTTTTGCTTAACTTTTAAATTCCTGACAGCTCTTTCGGAAGCATTATTTTCGTATGGAACGTCAGGGTCGAAAAGGAACTTAAATACATATTCCTTGAATTTTGTCAAACTCTTTAGTATGGCAATAATCTTTTGATGCAGATTATCTGTACATGTTGTCAGTAAGTTTTCGAATCTTTCTAAAATAGATATGCGGTCGATATTCTCCCACAATTCTGTTTTTCTTTTGTGTATTGCCTCCCTGATCAATTCAGCCAATCTGGATGACCATGTTTGTTTGGTATCTAATTCTGTCAAATAAGTTAGATCTCGCAAAATGTGAGCTAAGCAAATCTGATGATCAGCGACATTCATATTAAAGTAAGAAGCATGACGGTCAGTAACTAAAATTGAGTTTGGCAACCCATCTTCAAAATGCTTATCGATAGCCAATTTACCTCGTGATTTATCACTATAGATATAGGACAAGTTTGTTGTTTGCCATGCCCACATCCAATGTAGTTCGCCATTGATATTTTCACCCGTTTCATCGGCTCCCACCACTCTTGATTGTTCAATCCTATTACGAATCTCATTGTACACCGACAATGTTTTTTGAGACATCTCCTGCAATATATTATCCACACTTCCTTGACTTAGCTTTACTCCAAAACAATCCCGCAAAACTTCTGTTAGTCGCTTATAAGGTATGAATTGAACGCAACTCAGATAAGTTACCAAAGCTCTAATGTTTGTTCCATAAGAAACTCGTGAGCGAACATCTTTGGGAAACTCCACTTGACAACAATGACCACAACTGCACCTTTTTTCAATTACCTGATGTTCGGTCACTATAGGTTGGGCATTGGTGTGTCAAAAACTTGACGTATTTCAACAACCGAACCTTCAACCCCTGAAAGGTCACTTCCGCAACGTGTGCAAAAATAGGGTTGATGTTCTATTATTGAATCTGGTTCGCTTACCATCTCCAAAGTGGTACCTTTATGACCTATCTGACCGCCATTCGACTTCCCGGACTTTTCTCTCAAAGAGCGTGTTGTAAGCAGTTTCTTCGACTTCTCACCTTGTACAGCAAGTGAGTCCTTTGAAGATGGAATACTGCTGTTGTGACTATCTTTTGGTGTTTCATACACCGCCAAACGGTCCTTTAAAACAACGATCTCCTTTTTAAGAACAATATTCTCTTCTATTACAATATTGAGCTGTTTAGACAAGCTATCAACTTTTCCATTGATCGCATTTAAAACAAAAGATATGTCTAAAATCTGCTCTTCCACATTGTAAAGATAATGATTATCAATGAGATGAGCAAATATTTAATCAACTATTTTTGAACTATTTCACACTAAATCAGAAAATTATATTTAAACTGAGTAGGGTGCTGAGTAGTTACTTCAATTAATTGAAAACACCTTAGCATTTTATAAGCAAGAAAAATTTATTGAAAACATCATACAAATTATTATTTTCGACAGCATCATAGGAAATGGTGACAGGCATCAGGAAAATTGGGGTATTATAACAGACTATAATGAGGTTATAAAATCAATTGAAGTAATAACAAAAAAAGAAAAAAAGAATTTTCTTGAGCGTCAAATCTATTGGTTACTAAAAAGACTGTCTGGAAATAACATTTCGGAAGCAGTAAAAGAGTTACAATTAATTCTTAGTTTCCCGGTCAGTTCTCACCAATATATGATAGTGGAAGTAGCCTTGGACGCGAAATGGGGAATGATAAAATTGTGCTATTGAATAAAGACTCCATGATGATGGAAGCCTATATTCGCAGAGGAGATTCAGAAATTCATTGGGAAGGTGAGAAAGTGAATCACTTTGAATTGATAAAAAGGATAAAAAATGAACATCCTGATATTGTCCGGAAAATTATAACCCAGGTGAAAGAAAAATATAATGTTCCTGAAATACGCAGCATCATAGAAAACGTGGATATCAAATTGCCTGAGCGGTTATCAATTAATAAACTTCCATCAAACAGGAAAGAATTTGTAATAAAATTGATAACTTTACGCATTGAAAAATTGATGAATATTATCCAATGAAAGCAATAGGAACCATATATTTAACCTGGCGAAAAGGGAATGGGAACAGTCGGAAACGTGTTGGCGTCATTAAAAAAAACGTTAGCAATGGAGTTTCTTTTGCCTATTTAATGGAAGGTGTAAGAGAAGCAGAGAAAGAAGGCTTTACTCCGTATGTTGATTTTCCGGATGTAACTAAAGTATATTCAGAAAATGTTCTCGAAATTTTTGGTCAGCGTTTGATAAAAACCGAACGACCCGATGTTCAAAAATACCTTGACTTTTGGGCTATTGATACAAAATACAAAGACGATAAATTTTATTTATTAGCTCATACCCAGGGAATTTTATCTACTGATAACTTTGAATTCCTGGCAGAATTTAACCCAGTAAAAGGATTGAGTTTTATTAGTGAAATCTCTGGATTAACCTATACTAAAATAGCACCTGATTTCATACATACAGGGGAAGAGCTTAGATGGGAGTTAGACAAAAAGAATAAGTTCGATTCAAATGCTGTTGGTGTTTATAAAGGCACTACTTTTTTAGGAAATGTAAAATTGGTGCATTGCAATGTGTTTCATAAAACCGGGAAACAAAAACTCAGAATCCGAGTAAAGAGCATCGAAAAAAACGGACAGCTAAATCGGGTTTTTATTAATATTTCATTTTGAAAAGGGGTTAAATTTAAACTTTAAGATTCTTCAAAACCCCCGGGATTTCTAATAATAGCTTCCTGTGGTCTGTTTTCTAGGATGACTTTATATTTAGCAGATTGAATGATTGTAGGTCACATTCAGGATAATCATATAAAACTTTTATTGACTGATCATTTTCCAAAAGGTAACAGACTTACGTTGTCAACCTTCCTTTCTAATTATAGAATTCCCCGGCAGGTCTTTTAAACTGCCGGGGAATTTTTTTGTATGCAATCATCCTCTGTTGATTCAGGATGATGATTCTTACGAATCCATAAACTTCTTCTTGTATTCATTCGGACTGACACCGAATTCGACTTTGAAATACTTACGGAAATATTTCGGGTCGTTGAAGCCAACCTGGAAAGCGACTTCATTAACAAACAACTGACTTTTCTCCAAAAATTCAGCTGCCCGTTTCAGGCGGATAAAACGGATAAATTCGGAAGGGGTTTTATCTGTCAGGGAAAGGATTTTTTTATAGAAATAAACCCTGCTCATCCCCATTTCACGACAGAGATCTTCCACCAGAAATTCACTGTTTGCAATATTTGCTTCTACCAGTTCCACCGCTTTTTTTACAAACTTCACATCCATGGATGTAATCTCCACTTCGTTGGTCGTAATGTCCACCTTGCGTTTGAACTGATCGCGGGTTTTATTCTGACGTTCAACAATACGGGATACTTTCAGTGAAAGCATTTCCATATTAAAGGGTTTAGCGATATAATCCTCGGCACCGGCCTCCAACCCGCGGTATTTGTTTTCATCACCGGCTTTTGCAGTGAGTAAAATGATGGGGATATGTGAAATACGAATATCCTGTTTTACTTTTCTACATAATTCGAACCCATCCATTTTAGGCATCATCACATCGCTGATAATTAAGTCGGGCATTTTGTCAAGAATCATCTGAAAAGCCATTTCACCATCTTCCGCTTTCAGGATGCGGTAACTTTCGGTAAAGAGGGCCGAAATAAAGTTACGGAAATCCTCGTTATCATCTACGACCAGCATAAGTGGTAATTTCTTACGTTGTTCTTCTAAAACAGCTTCTTCTTCGGGCGTTTGTATTTCAGGGAGTGTGTCTGAAATTTTGTTTTGACTTATTATTTCTTCCTGGACATGTTGTTTGGCAGGGATGGTTACCGTAAAAACAGAACCTTTTCCTAATTGGCTTTCCACTCCGATATCGCCGTGATGGAGTTTTACGTATTCGCTCACGATATGTAGCCCGACCCCGGTGCCTGTTTGATGACCGTTTTCAGGATTCTCTACCCGGTAGAAACGTTCGAAAACCCGTTCAAGATCTTTGGCAGGTATCCCGATTCCACTGTCGGAAACTGAAATTTTCAATACTTGTCTGTCATCATTCAATTGTTGAATCAGCCCCATATTGACATCGATCTTACCGTTGGCAGGAGTGAATTTAAAGGCATTGGACAGCAGGTTTGAAATTATTTTACGCATTTTCTCTGGATCAAATTCAATCCTGAGTTCGGATATGGAGGTTAAAAATGAAAAGTTGATCGATTTCCGGTTTGCCAGTTCGGTGAACGAATAACAGATGTCTTTAATAAAAGGCACGATATCGCCCACTGAAATATTCAACGTATCTTTCTGTACATCCAGTTTCCGGAAATCGAGCAGTTGATTGACCAGCTCGAGCAATCCGAAGGCATTGCGTTGGATGATGGAGAGCAACGATTTTTCTTCTTCTGTTTTCGATTCATGAAGGAGTTTTTCAACCGGGCTAATGATCAGGGTAAGGGGAGTACGAAACTCATGACTGATGTTGGTAAAAAACCTGAATTTCATTTCATCAATTTCATGCAACTGTTTCGCTTCGCGTACATTTTGTTCATTTTCAAATTCACGTTTCTGTTTTTGCAAATTAAATTTGACAATGTACCATAACAAAAGGGTCCCCATCATAAAATAGATCACAAAAGCCCACCAGCTGAACCAGAAAGGCGGAAGAATGACAATCTCGAGGATAAGTGGCTTTGTACTCCATACATTATCGTTGTTGCTGGCATAAACCACCAACTTATACGTGCCTTTGTTCAGATTTGAATAGGAAGCGGAACCTATCCCATTGGTTGTTTCAATCCAGTCTTCGTCGAAGCCCTTCAGTTTATAACGGTACCTGTTTTTTTCGGGATGAATGTAACTCAGCGCCGAGAAGTTGACGGTGAAGTTCTTTTCATCATAATGCAACTCAATTTTATTCTTATGAATAATGGAGGCATCGATAATAATTCTGTTTTTAAATTTACCATCCGGTTTAATTTCTTCATTCCCAATCAACAGTTCCGTAAATCTGGGCTGAGGGACGATGGTATTAAAGAGTATCTTTTGCGGATCAAAAACAGTATAGCCTTTCGTACATCCAATATATATTTTCCCCTGTTTATTCTTGAACACAGCATTCTGATTGAAAATAGAACTTAGCAACCCATCATTTTCATCAAATGAAACGACATTGTAATCGATTTTTTTTGTAGTTGCGTTCGTCGTGCAATAAATGCAAGCCATTCCGTTGCGGGTGCCGGCCCAGATATTACCACTGTTATCTTCGACCAGCGATACTACCTGGTCGCTGGATAAACCACTCGATTTATTGATATAGATGATGGTATTATTCTCCGGATTATAGATATTAATTCCGTTGTCCGTTGCAATCCAGAGTTGATTTCTTTTGTCGATAAGCGTATAATAAATGATTAAATCGGACAGCTTATTTTGTTGAAAACTATTTTTAAATACTGGTGTAATTTTACCTGAAATGGTATTCAGCACATCAATTCCTAAGGCAGTACTCAGATATAATAATGTTGAATCTTTCGTATACAAGGAAAGAATGTAGTTTGAGGTCATTCCCTTCGTATTGTTGATAGTATGATGACTGAAAAGCGTTCTGGATTTGTCTAATACATCAATGCCTCCTCCCAGGGTGCCAATCCAAAGATTCTGTTGGGGATCTTCCACCATTCCGTAAATGCTCTTGTTCGAAAGAGAATTCGTATTTTTAACATCAGGCAGGTACCGGATAAAATGTTCACCAATCATATTATTTAACCCACCCATGAAGGTTCCAAACCACATGGTCCCTTTTTTATCTTCGAGCATGGAAATCACAATATCTGATGATATGCTGGCCGGATTATCTTTTTGATTTCTGTAAAGACGGAAGCTCTGACTCTTTTTGTCCCACTTGAGGACACCGCTTCCATTGGTTCCTATCCACAGATTCCCGGCATGATCTTCGCACAGGATATTACAGTCTTTATTTTCAAGATCGGGGTTGTTGTAAAAGAACAGGGGGGATTTCTCAAATTTAAACAATCCCGGATGATAATAGGATACACCGTTTTTATAGGTACCAACCCACATAATCCCGGTATTGTCATAATACAGGCTAATGGCGGAGTTTTGACTCAATGAATTCGGATTCATCGGATCATTCCGGAGTACGGTTATTCCATTCGTTTGCTTATCGTAAATATTCACGCCTCCGTGATCGGTGGCTATCCAGATTCGGCTTTTATTATCCTGGGCAATATCCCGAACCAGATTTGAAGCAATATACAAATCGGTAGAAAACCTGAATTCTTTTTTGTCATTCCCAAAAAACATCCACAACCCTTTTTGCATATTGAAATAGAGAGCCCCTTTATCGCCCATGCCCGGAAAGATCCAGGGGCACCCTTCGGCATCAATATACAGGTTTTTCTGAATAGTAGAACCGATTCCATTTTCCTGAACATACCGGTTCCGGAAATCAACGGAATTTGTTTTTTCATTAATTCGTTCGAGCAGGCCGGATTGAAAAAGCACCCAAAAAAAGCCATGATCTGCACGGATACTAATTATATTCCCCCTGCTTAGGGTGTTGATAGTAGCCGATTGTTTAAAATGGGAGATCTTTTTGGCCCTGAAGTCATATTTATAAATACCATCATTGGATTTATAAAAATAAAAATTCTTTTGATTGTCAATTTCAACAAGCGTTGGAATAAAATGTATTCCAAGAGGAGCGATATACCCAGAAATATTCCGGTTGAATTTTTCTGTAAGGACATTATACACTACATAGTTTGGAGTTCCGGCTATCCACAGATTTCCGTATTTATCTTCCTGAATTCTGGAAACAGCGTTGTAGATTAAACTGGTATTATCATTTTTGACAGACTTGTACACTTTGATATGGTAGCCATCATACCGGTTAAGACCGAAATTAGTACCAAACCACATAAATCCCCTGCTATCCTTGAAAATCCTTTCTATCTGGTTGTTGGACAATCCATGTGTATTATCCAACCGGGCAAAATTATACGTTTCGGCATGAGAACCGACTGTAAGGCATAAAGCAACTAATAACAGAATTTTTTTCATAAAACTCGAAAGAATTAATTAGAACAGACAAATGTATGAAATTATCGGCTCATACAGTTGTCTAATTAACAAAGTTATCAAACAACTCCCTATTCAAAAACATTTAACCCCCCTTGGTTATCAAAAGCAACCAACGATAATAACATTCAATCCTCTTGGTGTTGTTTAAGAGATGTATATTTGTACAGCCTTAAATGCGGACTTTATTTAGATTAAAAATATAAAAGTACTATATAAATCATGATCAGGTATAAATTAATTGTGTTGTTTTTTATCTTTGCAACGTTGGTAGGTTGCAATTGCGCTAATTATCAAAAAACAGGAAACGGTGTTTTAATAACACTCAAACAAGGTTCATCAACCGATGTTCAAACTATTTGTCTTCAGGTTGTAAACAATGACATTATTCATGTTACGGCAACTCCTTCCAAAAAACTTTCTACGACGCCAAGTTTAATTGCAACGTATGTTGCACCTCCGGGAAATGATTCCTGGAAAGTCTCTCAGCAGAAGAACAATGTCGTTCTTCAGACTTCCACCACAAAAGCCATTGTATCATTAAAGACCGGTGAAATTATATTTTCTGATTTAAAAGGGAAAATTATCCTGCAGGAACAACAAGGTGGAGGGAAAACATTCAAAGCAATCAACGTGGATGGTCATTCCGGATACACGTTCCGTCAGGTTTTTGAGTCACCTGTTGACGAGGCTTTTTATGGGTTGGGTCAGCATCAATCGGACGAATTCAACTACAAAGGGAAAAATGAAGTGTTGTATCAGTACAATACGAAAGTTTCCGTCCCTTTCATTGTCTCTTCTAAAAATTACGGAATCTTGTGGGATAATTACTCCCTGACCCGTTTTGGCGATCCCCGGGAATATTCCAATTTGAATCAATTTAAACTATTTGACAAAAACGGAAAAGAAGGCGGGCTCTCGGCCACCTACCTGATTAATAAAGACCCTAAAAATATCTTCGTCGAACGTCAGGAAAGTAAAATTGATTACGAGAACCTGGAGACAGTTACTGATTTTCCAAAAGATTTTCCTTTCAATAATGCTGCCATAACCTGGGAAGGGGAGATACAACCCACTCAAAGCGGTCTGTATCATTTTATCCTGTACTATGCCGGCTATACAAAAGTATATCTTGATGACAGCCTGGTAGTCGCTGAACGGTGGCGTACCGCCTGGAACCCGAATAGTTATAAATTTACGGCGAAGCTCAAAGCAGCAGCCAGACACAAATTAAAAATAGAGTGGATGCCCGATGGCGGTGTTTCTTATATCAGTTTAAAAGCATTAAGTCCTGTTCCTGAAAAGGAACAAACCAAATTATCTTTTTGGTCGGAAATGGGAAAGCAACTTGATTACTATTTTATACGGGGTAATAATCCCGATGCAGTAGTAAGCGGTTATCGTTTTGTAACCGGGAAAGCGCAGGTCATGCCAAAATGGGCCATGGGTTTCTGGCAGAGTCGTGAACGATACAAAACACAGGACGAATTATTAAGTACCTTACGGGAATTCCGCAAACGTCAGATTCCTCTTGATAATATTGTGCAGGACTGGTCGTACTGGAATCAGGATGCGTGGGGAAGTCATGAATTTGATTTAAAGAGGTTCCCGGATGCCGAAGCCATGGTAAAAGAGGTGCACGATTCATGCGCACGAATCATGATATCGGTCTGGCCAAAATTCTATACCACCACCAAAAATTATAAGGAATTTGACTCTAAAGGTTTAATGTTTAAACAGGCTGTGACTGACAGTATCAAAGACTGGATCGGGAAAGGATATACCGGTTCATTTTACGATGCCTATAGCCAGGGTGCCCGCGAGTTATTCTGGAAACAGATGAATGAACATCTCTACAGCAAACACTTTGATGCCTGGTGGATGGATGCTTCGGAGCCTGATATCAATTCAAATTCAAGCATGGCTTACCGGAAAAAGCTCATGAACCCTACTGCTCTGGGTTCATCCACAGAATATTTCAATGCGTACGGATTGATGAATGCAAAAGGAATTTATGAAGGTCAACGATCAACCAACAACAACGATCGTGTCTTTTTGCTTACCCGTTCAGGCTTTGCCGGATCTCAAAAATATGCAGCAGCCATTTGGAGTGGTGATATCGGTACCCGTTGGGAAGATATGAAAGCACAGATTTCAGCCGGGTTGAACTTCTCGATTTCGGGTAATCCTTACTGGACTATGGATAACGGGGGCTTTTGTGTTGAAAAAAGATATGAAAATGCAACTGAAGGCTCGGAAGATCAAAACGAATGGCGTGAACTGAATGTACGATGGAATCAATTCGGAGCATTTGTACCCCTTTTTCGCTCCCACGGGCAACCCCCTTTGCGTGAATTGTGGAATATTGCCCCCGAAACACATCCGGCCTATAAATCCATGTTGTATTATACACAATTGCGCTACCGGCTCATGCCTTATATCTACACCATGGCAGGAATGAGTCATTTCAATGACTTTACCATCATGCGTCCGTTAATGATGGATTTTGAAAAAGACACCAAAGTACTCAATATAAGCGATCAGTACATGTTTGGTAACAGCCTGATGATTTGTCCGGTATACGCATATAAAGCAAGGACACGCGAAGTTTACTTCCCTCAGAATACAGGTTGGTATAATCTGTATGATGGTAAGTTTACTGAAGGTGGAAGTAAGAAAAGTGTTTCCGCACCCTATGACCGAATGCCTGTCTTTGTACCGGCCGGCAGTATTTTACCTGTCGGACAACTCATTCAAAACACTACAAAACCACAGACTGACCTGACTATTTTTGTCTATGCCGGAAAAGATGGTACATTTACCTTGTATGAAGATGAAAATGTAAATTACAATTATGAAAAAGGGTCGTTTAGTACTATACAATTTTCATACAATAATACTGACAAATCACTTAGCATTAGCAATAGAAAAGGAAATTTCACCGGCATGGTAAAAGAACGGAATTTTCACTTTGTTCTGATTGAACAGAACAAACCGGTTGGTATTGATACCAACTTGAAAGATCTGAAATCAATTCATTATGCCGGAAATAAAATATCGATCATATTATAATAAACAGATAAATAAAGACAACCAATTATTAACTTTAAATTAAAATGAATTATGAATGAAAATCACGTGATTCAATGCGTTCAAAAGGTATTGAAAAACCTTTTCAGCAAGTACGTCATCATTGTGGCAATGCTCTGTTCTTTTGGACTGGCCTCTGCCCAAAATTCCGACGGAAAAGTATCCGGAACTGTTTTGTCAGAAACAAATGGTGAACCTCTTATCGGGGTCAGCATTCTGATTAAAGGCACCACTCAGGGAACTGTGACAGATTTGAACGGAGCATTTACACTCCAGGTAAAAACGGGTGAAATACTAAAATTATCCTATGTCGGTTTTTTAACCCAGGAAGTAAAAGTTAGCGGATCAACTTTGAACGTTCGTTTAAAAGAATCTGTAAACTCACTGGAAGAACTTATAGTTGTAGGATACGGAGTTCAAAAGAAAAAATTAGTGACAGGAGCTACTGTTTCAGTGAAAGGTGATGATTTACAAAAACTGAGTACCACAAATGCTATGCAAGCCATGCAGGGACAAATCTCGGGGGTAAATATTACTTCTACATCCGGTCAGCCTGGTGGTGGTTTTAAAGTAAACATCCGTGGTGTCGGTACTATTGGAAATGCAAGCCCTCTATATGTTGTGGATGGAGTTATCACCGGTGATATTACTTATTTGAACAACTCGGATATTGCGGCTATCGATGTATTGAAAGATGCTGCTTCGTGTGCCATCTATGGTATCAACGGTGCAAATGGTGTTGTGTTGATTACTACTAAGGGAGGTAATTCTGTTGGAAAAGAAGGCGGTCAAATATCGTTCGATGCATATTATGGAATTCAAAATGCAGGTCGTAAAACCAAAATGTTGAATTCTCAACAATATGCCACCATGCAGAATGAAGCTGCAATAAATTCTGGAAAGGCCTCTCTTTTCAGTCAGTCTCAAATTGCTGCGTTAGGAACAGGAACAAACTGGCTGGACCAAATGATCTCTAAAGACGTTCCAACTCAAAATTACAATTTTGCTGCCAATGGAGGGAATGCCGCATCAAATTATTCATTAGGTCTATCGTATACACAACAAGGTGGAATTATTGGTGGATCTAACCTTTCGAACTACGAACGTTATAACTTTCGTTCAAATACAGAGCATAAAATGTATGGCGATTTTTTGAAAATCGGACAACATTTGACATTCTCTTTTGTTAATAAAAAAGGAATTAAAGATGCCGGTCAATACAGTAATTCGGTACGTGGAGCCTTACAAACAAGTCCGTTATTGGCCATGTACGATTCAAAGGGTAATTTTCTGGACAGTGAAAAATCAACCGTTTATAACGGTGGAGCTTGGAATAATACAGAAGCCAATCCATATGCAGTAATGCAATATACAAATCAGAACAATACGAAATCACAGACATTAGTCGGTGATGTATATGCTGAAATTCAACCGATTAAAAATTTAAAAATTAAATCTACATTTGGATTAAATTACTATTCGGAAGCTTACAACAGTTATTCTCCGGTTTATACGAATTTATCGATATATTCATTTAATAACTATGAGGCTATAACCCAAAGTTCTAAACAGAACTATACCATGAATCTGGACAATACGATCAACTATGTGTTCAGTTTGAACGATCATAAATTTGATTTGTTGGCTGGTAGTTCAATCCGCAGGTACCAGGGTTCTTGGATGAGTGCTACAAATACAGGTACTACATTATTTGGCACTTTTGATCGTGCATTTTTAAGCACTTCGGAAGTTACAGGATATGCTATGAATCCTGTTATTGCTCCACAAGGTGCAGACGAAACAGATCTTGCCTATTATAAACGTGTTGCGGCTGCAAAACAAGATCTTAAACATTCTATCACAGCTACAGGTAATCAGGAATCAGTTTATTCTCAGGCTTCTTTCTTTGGTCGTGTTAATTACAACTACAAAGAAACCTATTTGGCTTCTTTAGTTTTCCGTGCTGATGGTTCCACAAATTTTGCCGGTGGTCAACAATGGGGTTATTTCCCTTCTGTATCCGGAGGTTGGGTAGCAAGTAACGAAGCTTTTCTTGAATCAACAAAAGATTGGATGGACTTCCTGAAAGTACGCGCCAGTTGGGGCTCGAATGGTAATGATAATATTACCAAGTTTAACTACCTGTCGTTAATTCAATTAGCAAATGCACAGTATAATTTTGGCAATGATAATAGTACATTGACTGCCGGTGCTTATCCTTCAACCATTGGAGTGACAAAAACTAAATGGGAAACTTCTTATCAAACAGATTTTGGTTTTGATTCAAGATTCTTAAACAGTCATTTAAGTCTGAGTGTCGATTTATACAACAAATTAACCAAAGACTGGTTAATAGCTGCACCTTTGCTGGCAACTGCCGGTGTGGCCACGAATCCATATATCAATGGCGGAGATGTTACCAACAAAGGAATCGAACTTCAATTGTCTTATAACAACAACATCGGTAAAGATTTTAATTATTCTGTTACCGGTTCGTATGCTTATAATAAAAACGAGGTAAATAATATCCCTACTGCTGATGGCATTATTCATGGTGGCACCAATATTTTATATGAAAACGCAGGTGAATTCTTTCGTGCTTCGGCAGGTGAACCAATTGGTTATTTCTGGGGTTACAAGACTGCCGGTGTTTTTCAGAATGAAGCAGAAGTGTTGGCTTACAAGAGCAATGGAAAAGTATTACAACCTACCGCTGTACCGGGCGATCTGAAATATGCAGATTTGAACGGAGATGGAGTTATTAGCGCGGCTGATAAAACTAACATTGGTGATCCAAATCCACATCATACTTTTGGATTTAGTATCTCATGTAATTACAAAAATTTTGATTTTGCTGTAAATGCGAATGGTGTTGCAGGAAATAAAATAGTTCAATCTTACCGCAATATCGCAAGTTCATACGGTAACTGGACAACAGACATTTTGAACCGTTGGCATGGTGAAGGAACTTCTAACACTGTTCCCCGCGTGACACAAGACAATTCAAACTGGTCGCAATTTTCAGATCTATATATTCAGGATGGCAGTTATTTGAGAATTTCGAATGTAACCCTCGGATATGATTTTGCGAAACAACTCAAATGGAAAAAATTAAATCAATTCCGTTTGTATGTATCTGCTCAAAATCTATTCACGTTTACTAAATACACAGGGATGGATCCTGAAGTAGGTTTCTCAGCATCGGATGCCAGTGGAGTTTATTCGTTTGGTCAGGGTGTTGACGTAGGAACTTATCCACGTCCTCAGACATACTTAGTAGGTGTTAATATTAAATTCTAATTTTCAAGAAAACATGAATATGAAAACATATAAAATTATAGCTATTGCATTTGTTGCAATGATTTCATTTAATTCGTGCAACGATTTTCTTACCACTGAACTGACAGATGCTAAGAAAACTACCGACACGTATTATAAAACCGCGGCTGAAGCTAATACCGCCCTGATAGGGTGCTACAATGGATTGGATTTGATCTGGAATCAGGGTGTTGCATTCCCTGTTGCTTCGGAACTATTATCGGATAACTGCTTTGGTGGTACAGGATCTTCGGATGGGTATGGGTACCAGTTACTCGACGAATTTAATAAATCAATTTCTCCTGCAGATATATCGATATACAGCTCAAACTGGAAAGCTTATTACCAGGCTATCTATCGTTGCAATGTATTACTTGGAAAATTGGACCAGGTAAAATGGGATAGTTCGACTGTCGCTTTAAAAAGGCAATATAAAGCAGAAGCAAAATATATCCGTGCGTTTTGTTATTTCGACATGGTTCGTTTATGGGAAAAAGTGCCTTTGGTATTAACTCCAACCATTGAAAATGTCCCACAGGTTGAACCAGCCGTAACTTATGCTCAAATTATGAGTGATTTGCGATATGCTTCCGATAGTTTGCCTTCGACGGCATATTCGAATACCGAAAGTGGAAGAGTAACACGATGGGCTGCTGAATCATTATTAGCCCGTGCATATTTGTTCTATGATGGCTATTATGGAAAAGGAGATTATACTGCCTCCATTGGTGGTGAAACCGGAGCAACTGCATTAAAAGGACTGGAAGATGTCATCTTAAAGAGCGGGCATGGACTGGTAAGCGACTTTAACACCTTGTGGCCGGCAGCTTCAGCAGGCAAAGGCCTAAGTTATGCAGGTGAAGTGAACAAAGAGGTGGTTTTTGCAATTAAATACTCTTCTTCGGAAGATTACAACGGAAATATTACCGGAAATGAATGGATGGTTATAACCGGATTAAGAAGCGAGTCGCACTTCCCTTATCAATATGGTTGGGGAGCTTGTACTGTTGATCCTAAACTATACAAAACATTTCCAACAGGTGATTCCCGCCAGTATGCATCAATAACTGCAGTTGCTGAAGAAGGTTTGGATTATACAAAATCCGCAGATAATCGCGAATACACAGGTTATTATTTAAAAAAATATAGTCCGTTATGTGATAAAACAGGCAAATCGGTTGTTACTGACTTTATGATTGGTCAATACCAGGATTATTTCTCCATTCGTTATTCCGATGTCTTGTTGATGGCTGCCGAATTGGGAAGCCCGAACAAACAAAATTATTTGGATGCTGTTTGTAACCGTGCAGGTGCTTCAGCTGGTCAGGCTCCTACTAAAGCGAACATACTGGCACAACGTCAGTTGGAATTTGTAGGTGAAGGGATCCGCTACTGGGATTTATTACGTCAGGGAGTCGCAGTTGCTGCTTCCACAATCGCTAATAATACAACCCTTTCATACATAAGCGATGGACATACAGCCCCTACAGCTGCCCAATTACAGGCAAATATAACATTAACCCGTGGTTTCCAGCAAATACCGAATGATCAGGTTACCCTGGCCTCGGGTGTATTGAAACAAAACGCCGGTTGGTAAAAAATTAATCCATAAAAAAATACAAATATGAAAAATAAATTTAAAATACTAAATGTTTTCTTAGGGCTTGCATTGCTTTTTACGGCTTGTACTCCCAAAGATTTCGAATTGGGAGCGCTTGCAGATAAAAGCACGTTGAAGTTCTCTATTACTCCTGATTCGAAGGAACCAAATATGATTATTCTGAAAAGTTTAACGCCGGGGGTTACACCTCAATGGGTTACTCCGTTTGGACGTTCAATCCGGGTTCAGGACACCGTTAAAATTGCTTTTGCAGGTACCTATAAATTCGTTTATGGTGTCGAAAGTGCAGGTGGTTTGGTTCAAGCCGATACTGTTACAATAAATGTCGTTAACAATAACTTTTCTTACGTTAATGACCCTTTGTGGACAAATCTTACCGGAGGCGTAGGAAGTCAGAAAACATGGCGGTTGGATTATGGCAGTTATGGTAAGGCAGCAGGACCACTAACCTATTGTGGCCCACTAACAACATGGACAGAATGGCAAGCGGGGAAAGCCGATATAGGTTGGGCTCCTGCGTGGAAAGATAACACCTGGATTATTTCAGCGGATGATCAGGCCAGCCGTATGACTTTCAGTTTAAAAGGCGGAGCTTTTCTGACTACTCATAAGGTAGGAGAAGGTGTTGACGAATCGGGATCCTTTATGTTAAACACTACTAATCACACAATAAGTACTACCAATGCAACAATTCTTCGTTCGACTGGTTTTATAGCAAATGCTACGAACTGGAATACTAATTTAGTAATCCTTACTTTGACTGCAGATCAATTAATGGTTGGTGTTAGAAGAACAAATAGTGAAGGTGACTATTTATATGTCTGGAATTTTGTATCGGAAGATTATGCAAACACATATGTACCTCCGGTAGTTAAATACGCAGAACCTATTAAATCAAGCTTTACTCAAAAAGATCTTCTAGGTACCTGGAAATATGATCTGGTTGGTCTAAACTGGATTAGCTGGGAAGTTCAGGGATCCGAAACCGGTGGCTCACAATTAAACAAATGGCTTACTCGTGCAGACGTGTTAGCAACAACCTGGCTTGGTTCTGATGCTGCTTCTATAATTACAGCTGCAGACGCAAATACCTATATTTTCAATGCAGATGGTACTTGTATCCTAAATGGAACGGCAAATACGTACACAGTTACTAATGGTACAATTACCTTTGGAAAACCACTTACTGGTACTGAATGGAGTCTTGCATCCATATCACTTACAGGAAGTTCAGTTAATGTACTAAATGTAACTTCAATTTTAACTGCACCTTATGCCAGTACGGGAATATGGATTGGTCAACGAAACGGCACTAAAAACGAGGATCAGGCCGTTCAATTGGTAAAACATTATTAAGTTCGTTGTTTCATAATTAAATTCATAGAGGAGGTCATTGTGCCTCCTCTATTTATTGCTTTTCGAAAAAATCACATAGTCAATTCCGATCCGTCAGATGAAAAAACTCTTATCAATCGTTATTCTCATCTTCTTAATTTTCTATACATTTTCATCTTGTAAAGATAAGCAAGTAACCTCTCCTGATCAGGTCACACCCGACCAGATTTTTACAATAGCCCCCGACTCCCTGAAATTTGAAGAAGCCGGAGGAACCAGTACAGTAACAGTAACCATGAATGGAAGCGCCTGGAGCGTATTATCCGACCAAACCTGGTGCACGGTTTCATTCAACACTTCCTCCAAAGCAAGCGACCAGATCGTTGTAACTACAATCCCAAATGCAGTTGCAAGTCAACGTACAGCAAAGCTTACGTTTATTATGGACTCTAAAAAAGTGATTATTTTCAAAGTAATTCAAGCTCCTAAAACAGGGCTTTATCAAAGTTATAAAGACTCAATCGCCCCGAATGCTACCGGTATGGGAAGCACGGCTGTGGAGATTGCTAAAAATATTAAGCTGGGCCTGAATATCGGGAATACCCTTGAGGCTACCGGTGGTGAAACAGGCTGGGGAAATCCAATGATTACGAAAGACCTGATTCGAACAGTCAAACTAAATGGATTCAATGCCATTCGTTTACCCTGTGACTGGGATCAATATGCCGACCAGACTACGGCAAAAATAAGTACTACCTGGTTAAACCGGGTAAAACAAGTTGTCCAATACTGCGTAGATAACGACCTGTATGTTGTCCTGAATATCCATTGGGATGGAGGCTGGCTCGAAAATAATTGTACTGTGGCTAAACAGGTAGCCAACAATGCAAAGCAGAAAGCTTACTGGGAACAGATAGCTGCAACCATGCGGGACTTCGATGAACACGTGCTTTTTGCCAGTGCCAATGAACCGAATGTGGAGGATGCAACTCAAATGTCCGTCCTGCTCTCGTACCATCAGACCTTTATTAATGCTGTGCGCGCTTCAGGAGGGAAAAATGCCTATCGGGTTTTAATTGTTCAGGGTCCCTCGACAGATATTGAAAAAACAAATAAGCTGATGACTCTGTTGCCAACAGATAAAGTTCCCAATAAGATGATGGCGGAAGTACACTATTACACCCCCTGGAATTTTTGTGGTATGACCAAGGATGAAACATGGGGTAATATGGCTTATTACTGGGGTGCAAACTACCACTCTACAACCGACGCAACTCGTAATTCCGCCTGGGGGGAGGAAGCAACGGTAGATACTTATTTCGGCCTGATGAAACAACAGTTTGTCGATAAAGGTATTCCTGTAATCATTGGTGAATTCGGCGCCATACGTCGGGATGAATTAACCGGTGATGCATTGAAACTGCATTTGGCATCAAGGGCATATTATTTTAAATATGTCACGAAGCAGGCTATCGCACACGGTTTAATGCCATTTTTCTGGGATACCGGTGGATTATTCGACCGGTCAAAGTATACTGTATTGGATCAGCAAACACTGGATGCGCTGAAACAAGGTGCCGGAGAATAGAAGAGATAATGTTTAAAGTACATTCTGTTGTAACAGAGGAGTGATAGATATTTATTTGCTGAGGTTTAATATTCAATTCCAAAAATTTATTCATTATTCATTTTTAATAATTGCTTGTAGTTTTCTCTTGTTGAAAAGGTGTTAGTTTTTTTAAGGTTGAATCCCCTGACTTATGTGAATAGGTCAGGGGATTTTTTATGAATGCCAGGTGTTTTATACCCTGAATTGATGCATGAAATGGATCAATTCAGGGTAATTAAATTTTAAAACCTATACTTTTTTAGAATGAACAATGAAAAGCCGGTTTCCATGACTTATTTATTTGCTTTTAATACTGATTTCTTTTGTTGGCATTCCTTCAACAGATGCTTTCAAAACTATGTTACCTGCTTTAGAAGTGCTCTGAACAATGACCAGACATTTGCCATAAAACAAATGACGTTCGGGTTTCTTTAGTGATACGTGGTCGTTCTGATCACCGTTATCGGTTCCAACGATAGCACCTTCTCCTTCGACTGTAAATTTTACCAGCTGATTGGCTAATGGAGAAGCATTTCCATCTTTATCGAGCAGTTCCACAGTTACAAACGACAGGTCTTTACCATCGGTAGCTATAACCGGACGATCGGCTGTCAGTCGAATGCTGACAGGTTCACCGGCAGTTTTAATTTCTTTGGTCAATACAACTTTTCCTTCTTTTCGGGAAACGGCTTTTAAGGTACCCGGTTCGTATTGAACGCGCCACATAACATGCAGATCATCGCCTGTCTTGTTCCGTTTACCCAATGACTGCCCGTTCAGGTAAAGTTCCACTTCGTCGGCATTGTTGTAATAGGCCCAGATATCAACTGTCTGTCCGGCATTCCAGTTCCAGTGTGGGAAAATATACAGCACGTCCTTTGTTGTCCATTCGCTCTGATACATGTAGTATACATCTTTGGGAAATCCGGCCAGGTCGATAATTCCGAAATAGGAGCTCCGTGACGGCCACCAATACGGTGTCGGTTCACCCAGGTAGTCAAAGCCTGTCCAGATGAACTGACCGGCCACGTGATCGTGTTTTTTGACGGTTTTCCAGGTGACTTCATGAGTAGACCCCCAGGGAGCATGACTGTTGTCGTAAGCCGAACATTTTTGAAGCGGATTACTAAATGGTTTATCCCACGATTCAGGCCATATATTCATGCTGTCCGAAGGCATCAGGTAAAAGCCGCGTGTCTGCAATGCCGAAACCGATTCACTCGAATAAAACGGTTTAGTTGGATAACGGCTGGTAATGCCCGAATATTCCTTTTCGTGATAATTAAATCCGATCAAATCGAGTGCCCCGGATAAAAACAATGGATTATTGTCATCCGTTCCGTTGCAGGCGGCCGATACAGGTCGGGTAGGGTCAACGGACTTGACAATATCCGCCAGATGTTTGGTAAGCAACGCATTTTTACCCAGTTTACCTAATCTCGTATCCTCCGATTCGATCACTTTCCTGTTATTCAATTGAACATTGGCTTTCTGTAAATCAGAATCATCGATCTTTGCTTCGCCCCATTGTTCTCCCACTTCATTGCCTATGCTCCAGATAAACACAGATGGGTGGTTGCGGTCCCGCTTTACCAGATCAGTCAGATCCCTTTCATGCCATTCATCAAAATCAAGGGAATAATCAAAGGTGACCTTTTTCTTCTTCCACATATCAAAAGCTTCGTCCATAACGATAAAACCCATCTTGTCACATAAATCAAGCAACTCCGGTGCAGGTGGATTATGTGAGCAACGGATGCCGTTACAGCCCATTTCTTTAAGTATTTGCAACTGACGTTCGATGGCACGCGTATTCACTGCAGCACCCAATGCTCCTAAATCGTGATGATTGCAAACGCCATTTATTTTTAAATGTTTCCCGTTCAGGAAAAAACCTTTCTTTACATCAAAGGTAAACGAACGGATACCCACCTGTGTGACATATTCATCGGTGAGACGGAAAAGAGAATGAGTCCGGGTAACCAGTTTATACAAATACGGATTTTCGATATTCCACAACAGAGGTTTTTTTACGACGATCCGTTGCAGGTATTGATGCGAGGTTCCCGAATTTACATAAAAGGAGCCATCCGATTTACCGACAAGTATTCCCTGAGCATCGTAAAGCAGTTGTTCTACCCTGACGGTCCTTAGTTTGTTCTCGTCGTTTTTAATGGTTGTCTGGATGGCAACAACGGCACTGTCAGCAGTTATTTCAGGTGTGGTGACATACGTCCCCCAAAAGTCCACATGCACCGGATTCAGGATAGTTAACCATACATTCCTGAAAATTCCGGATCCTGAATACCACCGTGAATTGGGTTGCTTAGAATTATCCGCTTTTACGGCTATCACATTGTTTTCGCCAAATTTGATATACGGAGTCAGGTCGTACCGGAAGGATATATACCCATTGGGGCGTTTCCCTACGGAAGTACCGTTGATCCAGACTTCACTGTTCCGGTATACACCATCAAAGTCGATATATACCCGTTTGCCTTTGTTTACCTTTTCAACAACGAAGGTTTTACGATACCAGCCAATTCCACCGGGCAATGCACCTCCACCGGGAGATGCCGGAAAGTCTTTCCCGAAATCGGATTCTATGCTCCAGTCGTGCGGGAGGTTCAGGCTTCGCCACGATTGATCGTTGAAAGAAGATGCCGAAGCCTGCAAGGTACTGTCGGCTAACGTGAATTTCCAGTTCTGAGTAAAATCCATTACACGTTGAAAGTCTTTTGCAGCCAACTGTGAACTTAACGCGATCAGAATAAATAATACTGTCTTTATGCTTTTCATTATTTTTTGTGAATATGGTTATATGTAATTAATCAGATTGTCGGCTTCATCGATATTGCCTGGAAATGAAGTAACTTCCGGATTTCAGGGTGAAGTATCCGCCTTTCTTTTGCCGGCTTACATCTTTCCTTCCGGATTGTTAATTGTAATAAATTGTAAGTATGCATCATTTCATTCTTTAATATCGTCACAAAAATACATATTAAAATCATGAAAGAGAGAGCAAGGATGTAAACAGTAACAGGGCTATATGTTATCAGAGGGTATAACCTGACCCTGTTGAAAAATATATTTAACAGTTTACAACTTTACATCCGGTAATAACCGTTATGGTTGTAATTAAATGAACAAGAAATTGCTGCGTGTTTCATAAAATACAATCTTTAAATTTAGAGGAGATGAAAGCATACCCGTCTGAATAAGGGATTCTATTTCCCTAAAACGACAATTTTTGCAACCCTTGTTTGATCAGGCAATGTGATCCGGCAAAAATAAATTCCATCTGTCACTTTCGAACCGTTATCGGTGTCGGTATTCCATATTTCAGTGTAATTGCCCGGAGTTTGTATTGAGCTGGCCAGTGTTTTTATCTTTAGTCCGGAAATAGTATAAATGCTGACATCTGCATGTTGGCTTTTTGACAGGGAGTAGCTAATGGTAGCTGTCGTTTTTACAGGATTAGGAAAGACCTTAAGTAGCGAAAGCTGATTTATGCCGGGATTTATTAAACCGGTGTTCATGATTTGAGCGGTATCCATGTTGGTGATTTGAATATTATCAAACCAGACTGACCTTCCGGCCATGGACATGTATTCGGAGGTAATATCAAATCGTTCGACCGCTTTCCAATCGAATGCACCTATAGGTGGATACCAGGCATTATCCCATGAACCACCATCCGTAAACTGAGAAAGAGGAATGTACATCTTGTGCCATGAATTATCCCATTTTACCTTGCTGTCGTCGATGGTATAATTCATACGCCAGGGATGGTCAGCGACGTCAGTTGTTTTGGTATCGATAAAGCGAAGATCAAATTTTGTACCCGGAGAATTCCCTTTAACGATAAGAGCGAGCGCATAGTTTTGTGTTTTTAAGGTCGATAAATCCTTATCCGGAATGAAATTAAAACCCACTGATCCATATTGGGCAGTGCCTGTCCAAAGGATACAATTCCTGCCGTTGTTCGGTTTATCATTCGAATAAAAATCGACTGTTCCACCGCTTACATTACTTGCTTCAACAATTTTTTCACCAATGAAGTCAGTGTAAATATCAAATCCTGCCACATCAGGTGTCATCACATAGACCTGTTGTGGCGGTGCAATCAACCCAAGAGCCTGCACCAACGGAATATTCAGATCGTAATTAAACAGTTCATTCGATCCTTTTTTAAACAACCCGAATCCATTTTGGTAATCCCAGGTTGTCCAGGCAATGCCTTTTAATTCGAGGTATTTTCGCATTTCACTGTACCAGTAGGTTCTGTCGGCATCTTTGCTGTTTTGATTGTATACCCCAAACTCACCGCAATACAGGTTTACATTCCGGCTGGTCTTAAAGGCAACGGCAATATCGATAAGCGCATGAACTTTAGCCACTGTTCCGTCATTCACGTAATTCCCAATAGATCCCGCTACCCAGGTATTTGCCAGATCCGAAGGTACTGCCGGCATGGTAGCTGCATTATACGGGAAAGGGACATTTGCCAGAGAACCCATGGATGGGACAGGCCAGGTAGCACCCTGATGGGTAAAAATAAAGGGGTCGTAAAAATGGAAAGTATATAAGAGGTTGGGATCCGTATATATTGGAAGCAGGCTTAAATCAGTATAACTATTCCAATTGGAAGGGCCTACTACAATGGTATGGGTAGCATCCACCTTCCTGATGGCGGTTATAGCCGTTTGTTGAATTCTGCCCCAAACCTGGGTGGTCAGTCCATGAGGCTCATTCATTATTTCGTAGAGAATATACGACGAACGGTCTTTGTAATGGACGGCCATTTGCGTCCAGACAGTGGATAGCATCGATTCGAGGTCGGGGTTCAGGCTGGCAATATCATCCGACGAATGGTTATCAATCAACAGGTACATATGCAGTTCTTCCGCCCAGGATACCGCCTGGTCTAAGAACTCAAAGAATAGGGGATCGACTGTATAGGCAGGTTTACTACCAACCATATAAAACAGGTTGATGGGCAGGCGAATCACATCACAACCCAGACTTTTGATGTTTTCAAAATCCTTTTTGGTGTATTTGGTAAATTGAATCTGCCGGGGACCGGAAGTCTGAAACCAATTGGTGAGATTAACGCCACGGCTAAAGGGTGCTTGTGCCTGTGTCAATTGAAATAACCCATTCAGGAAGAAACAGGCAACTAAAATCAGTGATTTTTTCATAGTATACTTCTTTAAACTGAATAATTAAAAAGTTGTATTTTACATCCAAACATTCATGAAATAATATTCTTTTTTTTCAATCAGGCTTTGATATTTCAAAAAAAATATATAATTTTGATTCTGAATAAGTTTAGAAAACAATAGCCAACGGCACTCTTAAAATCAATCTGTTTTTGTTGCTTTAATAATCACCGGACTGTTTATAGCTAACAATAATCTACTACCTTCTGCCTACTACTGCCTTTATTCCCTTTTATCTATCGTTGTGCTTTGGTTTTGTTTCGGTTTTGGATCGGTCGGGTTTGCCACTTATCAGCGATATATCATTCACTTATCATTCGCTTATCATCCATATACCTATAAGGATATATGGCTTTTATTTGAATATGATATCGAAAGTAGATGATAATAGCCTCGAATCCAAAACCAATCCAAAACCAATCCAAAACCAATCCAAAGCCAACCAATATATCTTTATGAACTAAATTCTATAATTAAAGATAACATAGATTCTATCCGGGATATCAATCTGTTTTTTATTTACCAACAGGAAGCTGCTGCAGTCTTTTATTTTAACTGATTTCAATTTTGACTAAAAATATACTATTCAATATTTTGTTTGTAAAACTACAAACAAATTACGAATTAAAAAAGCAACAGGTTATAAAATAATAATTTAGTAGTAAGATGATGTGACAAAATGATTTCCAGATCAAATGCCGGATCTGATTACCCAATGATGGCGGAATTTAAAATACAGATATGATCCGGATTTTTTATTTTCTGTTTTTAATAAAAAGTTTCTTTAATGCTCTTTATCAATTGTTATGCTGTTTTGTTTGAACAATCCGGGCTGGATAATTCCTCTTTATTGAACCTTTTTTTTTTGCCTGATTCAGGCGTTCTGTACTCACCATTGTTCCAATTTCAACGGAAGCTGAAGTCAGAATAAGTCTCTGTAATTTGTTGATAGAACAGGATGGTTGGATTCATAGTAAGCAGTAAGAACGTATAATCATCCGTTGAGCATGTATTTTGCTATAATTAAAGAAAAATTTCTTTAATTGTTTCTTCACTTCCAATAATTATAGTATTTTTGTGTCGTGATAAAAGGTTCAGTTTAACTAGATATTAAAATCAAAATAAGATCAATTAATTTAAAAGAAAATGGCAAATTTGGATTTAAGCAAGTACGGCATTTCGGGAAATTTCGAAATCGTACACAATCCTTCTTACGAAGAATTGTTTCAAGATGAAGTAAACCCTGCAAACGAAGGTTTTGAAAAAGGTGTGTTAACAACATCAGGTGCAGTATCTGTTGATACCGGTAAATTCACAGGACGTTCCCCTAAGGACAAATTTTTTGTGAAAGACGCTATTACCGATGAGCATTTATGGTGGGATGGTACCATTAACCGTCCGACTACTCCTGAAGTTTTCGATCATTGTAAAAACCTGGTTACAAAACAACTTTCTTCTGCAACAAAATTGTACGTCGTTGATACCTATTGTGGAACAAACGCTGATACCCGCATGAAAGTACGTTTTGTCATGGAAGTAGCCTGGCAGGCACACTTTGTGACTAACATGTTCATCCGTCCTTCCCATTATGATCTGGCTAACTACGGTGAACCTGATTTCGTAACATTAAATGGTTCTAAGACTTCGAATCCTGACTGGAAAGCACAAGGTTTGAACTCAGAAGTATTTACATTATTCAACCTGACCACTAAAATGCAAGTTATTGGTGGTACCTGGTATGGTGGTGAAATGAAGAAAGGTATTTTCTCATTGATGAACTACTACCTTCCATTGAAAGGCATTGCTTCTATGCACTGTTCTGCTAACGTAGGCGAAAAAGGTGATGTAGCTATCTTCTTCGGACTTTCAGGAACCGGTAAAACTACCCTTTCAGCTGATCCTAAACGTTACTTAATTGGTGATGACGAACATGGTTGGGATAACAACGGTGTATTTAACTACGAAGGTGGTTGCTACGCTAAAGTGATTGACCTGAGCAAAGAACACGAACCAGACATTTGGAGAGCTATCCGTCGTGATGCTTTATTGGAAAATGTTACGGTAGGTGCTGATGGTGTGGCTGATTTTTCATCTGCTGCTTCTAAAACAGAAAACACACGTGTTTCTTACCCAATCTATCATATCAATAAAATAGTTTCTCCTTCACGTGCAGGACATGCTAAAAAAATTATTTACCTGTCGGCTGATGCATTTGGTGTATTGCCTCCGGTATCTATTTTGGACGAACAATCAGCTCAATACCACTTCCTTTCAGGCTTTACTTCTAAATTAGCCGGAACAGAACGCGGTATCACCGAACCGGTTCCTTCGTTCTCTCCAGCATTTGGAGAAGCATTCTTAACATTGCACCCAACTGTTTATGCTAGTACCCTGATTGGTAAAGCAAAAGAACACGGAGCAAAAGTTTACCTGGTAAACACAGGTTGGAACGGTACCGGAAAACGTATTTCGTTGAAAAACACACGTGCCATTATCGATGCTATCATTGATGGTTCAATTGAAAAAGCACAAACAATCAAGGTTCCTATTCTGAACTTAATTGCTCCGGTAGCTTTGAACAATGTAGAAGAAGGTATTCTTGATCCTCGTGACACGTATGCTAATGTAGCTGAATGGGAAACCAAAGCAAAAGCACTTGCTGCTAAATACATCAAAAACTTCGAACAATATTGTGACAACGATGCTGCTAAAGCATTGATCCCATCAGGACCACAATTGTAATTATGATGATCGAGTCCTGATCGCAGATCAAAGACTCTGAATTATACCAGCTAAAAGAGCTGTCCATTACCGGGCAGCTCTTTTTTTATGACCTGGAACGACCCGCTCGCTTAGAATGTTTCGTATTGCACCGGCGAGTGGGTCGATAAAAGGACATCGGCTAGACTTTACTTTACCGACCCCGTCGTTATTTACGACGGGGTCGGGTCGTGTTGGATGATACCGACCCGCTCACGTAGAATATTTTGTATTGCACCGACAAGCGGGTCGATAAAAGGAATATCAAAACAACCTATCAAAGTATAACCATTCGTCCCTGAAATTGACCATTCATCCCAGTTGACAGACTCTCCGTCACATATTTACACATTACATCCCTGTTTGTTTCTTGTTTAATTTCTTTCATCTACGTTTGCAGCATAAAAATTTAAAGCCTCAACAAATGAAAAAAAAACAATTACTTATTTTGCTTTCATTCGCAGTACTTATGAATGGATTTGCTCAACTGCGCACGTTGGAAGGAAAAGTACTGAATGAAAAATCAAAACCCATGGTTCATGCCAATGTATTTATAAAAGGGACTATTGAGGGTGCAACGAGTGATTCGCTCGGGCATTTTAGTTTTACTACCCGTCAAAAGGGAGAAATAATATTGTGTGTTCGTATGCTTGGATATGCTGAGTATCTGATACAGGTACCCGATAATAAATCAACAGCTTTAGTACTGAAAATGCGACCCGATAACATTGCGTTGGATAATGTGGTGGTAACAGCAGGAAATTTCAGACTGAAAGGGAATGGTAAGTTTGGGAAAATGTCAGCCGTAGATATTGTTACCACCGCAGGGTCAACAGGCGATTTGTATCATTCGCTCCGTACTTTACCGGGAGCGCAAATGGTGGGGGAAAGCGGGAAACTATTTATCCGTGGTGGAGACAGCAATGAATCACAGACTTATATTGACGAGATGCACGTACTTTCTCCGTATACTACCACCGGAGATAATGTGCCTGTCCGCGGGCGATATTCGCCTTTTATGTTTGAAGGAATCAACTTCTCCACCGGGGCTTCTTCGTCGGAATATGCCCAGGGTCTATCGAGCATTCTGGCATTGAATACCAAAGATGTCAGCCCGATCACAAAGATTGGAGTGAATGCTTCTTCGGTGGGTATGAGCGGTGGCGGAACCCGGGCTTTTGAGAAAGGATCTGTATCCGTAAATCTCGATTATCAGAACATGAAACCTTACTATTCACTTTTTCCCGGTAGACTCGACTGGATTAATCCTTATCAGCTCTTTTCGGGGAGCAGTCAGATCCGGTTTAACCCCAATCAGAGCACAGTCTTTAAAACCTTTATCGGATATGACAAAACAACCTTTGTTCAACAACTGACTTCGTTGGACAATCAGGCAACACGGGATTTCGGGATGAAGGATGATAATTTCTACCTGAATTCGACCTTTCAGAAAATGACAGAGTCGGGGTACAAGATCTTTACAGGCGCTGCTTTTTCATATAAAAATCAACACATTGAAAATGCCGTAATTCCTGCTGATACTTACCACGATAAAGAGTGGGAAGTCCATCTGAAGGCAAAAGCGACTAAACGTTATACCGATTTCCTGAGGTTGAATGCAGGAATTGAAGACTTTATACGTCATGACGAAACGACCTATTCAAATTCATCAGCCGTACATTCCGATTCTATAAACCATTCTATCGGAGCGTTTTTTGCAACAGCCGTTTTAAATATCAGTCCGGATCTCTATGCCGAGCTTTCTGAGAGAATGGAATATACAAGCATAAATAATTTGTGGAATTCCAACCCCAGGTTGGCGCTGAGTTATAATTTAAAAGGGGTTCATTTCTCGGCAATTGTGGGTAAATATACTCAGCTTCCGGAAAATAAATACCTGTTGCTTGATCAGAACCTGCTTGCCGGGCAGTGTTTACAGTATGTAGGAGGGATGTATTATGAAAAAAAAGACAAGGTATACCGGATTGAAACATACTATAAAAAATACACGGATCTGGCCCTTCAGGAACCTGCAACTCTAAATTCTGAGGGATACGGATACAGCAAAGGGGTTGATGTGTTTTTTAATGACCGTGCCCTGTTTAAGAACTTCGAATACATGCTGGCCTATTCATTCAACCTTTCAAAAAGAAAATATCAGGACTACACCGAGCTGTCGACACCTCAATTTGCAAGTACGCATAATGCCACTGTTTCAATTAAATACAATCTTCAGTCATTGAAGAGTATCCTGGGAATTACCAACCGTTTTGCCAGCGGCAGGCCGTATCACGACCCTACAAAAGAGGGAATAATGAATTCAACTACCGGGTTTTATAACAGCGTTGATATGAGCCTCACTTACCTGGCCAGTAAAAGGGTGATTATTTATGCTTCAGCAACTAATTTGCTGGGACGGCAAAATGTGTATAATTACAACTATACAGCCGACGCCAACAGCCCCGGAGGATATCGAAAAGTTCCGGTTATTGATTCCAGCAATCGTTTCTTTTACATTGGAATCTTTATCACCCTGAGTGGAAAAACTGCTTACGATGTTTCAAATTTCTAAGTATTAATATTCTAAAATCAATCAAAATGAAAACAATTAAAAACTATTTATGTGTATTATTCTTCTTGTTGCCGATTGCTGCTTCAGCGCAGGATTTAGCACCTGTGGTACAAAGTGTTAATAGCGCAAAGGATGTTTCCGGACTTATTCAGGTACGAAGCCAGTTGGAGAGATTTGTGGAAGCTCAGCCCCTGCAATGGTTGGCAGACTATTACCTGGCTTATGTCGATGTTCAACTGTCGTTTATGGTGCCTTCAAAAGATGAAAAGTCACTCTACCTGGGTGAAGCTGAGACATGCCTGAACAAACTTTCAGGGTTGGAAGTTCCGGATAAATCAGAGATTTACACGCTGAAGGGATTCAGGTTGTACGCTCTTATTGCCTCTGATCCAAAAACTAACGGTCCGAAATATTCGGGTGAAATTATGAGTGCTTATTCAACAGCACTTGGGATAAATCCCAATAATCCGAGGGCTGTAATTCTGTCGGGTCTGTTTAAAAACGATATGGCTAAATACATGCATCAGCCTTACGAAGATTTTCAAAAAGATGTGGATAAAGCCGCTGCTCTTTTTGCTGCAGAGAATACAACATTGCTTACTCCTACCTGGGGGAAGAGCTGGGTGGATTTTGCCTTAACTAAAAAGTAAATACCGGCGGGGTCGTGTTTGATGATTCCGACCCGCTCGCTTAGTCTGTTTTTTATTGCACCGGCGAGCGGGTTGATAAAGTAGTGGAGTTTGCTTTGTTTTACCGGCCCCGTTGTAAATAACGACGGGGTAGGGATATTACTTTTTTACTTTTTGAAAACATCTGTCAAAATACAAAAACTGATATTCAATGGCATTTGTCCAATACTTCCAGTTGTGTTCGCCGGGTCTTTCGATATAATCATGATCGATTTTCAGAGACATCAACCTTCTGTGCAGGCCTGCATTAATCAGATAATAGAAATCGGAGACTCCACAATCAATGATTAAATTAAGCTCCTTGTCTTTTAAGTCATTGACCATATTGATCACCGACCGGTTGTCCCACTCAGCATGATTTGATTCGATAGTTCCTATCCGTTTTGAGATATCAAACAGTTTCGTTGATGCCCTCAGATCTACTCCACCGCTCATGCTCCCAGCACTTCCAAATAATTTTGGGTTTCGCATGGCCAGGTAAAGCGCACCATGGCCTCCCATGCTTATTCCTGTAACTGCCCTGCCATTCCGGTCGGGAATGGTTGAATAATGCTTGTCTACATAGGTCAGTAAATCTTTTGTAATGTACGATTCGTATTGAGAGGTAGAATCAATGGGACTATCGAAATACCAACTGCTGTAGCCACCATCCGGACAGACAACAATAATTTGGTGTTCGCTGGAGAGAGTTTTAATTGCGGGCGCATTTTTTATCCAGGTAGCATAATTATCGCTGTATCCATGAAGTAAATAGACTACCGGATAATGCTTTTTTACGGAATAGTTTTCAGGTAAAATCACGACAGATTTTACCTCTTTCTTCATTTTTTGAGAAAATACAGAAAGGGTATCAACCTGATTTTTAGAAAAGACAAAAGTGCAAAGGGTCAGCACTGTCAATAATAATATTAATCGTCTCATAATGAATATATTGTTTTGTGATTTATAGATCATGTATTAGAAAATCAGGATTGAACGAATAACAAAAGTACTAATTTACACTCAATTGTATCTCTATTCACTGTCAAAATCACACATTTAGTAGCAAAACAAAGAAGAAATTACAAGAGAAGAGAAGCCCGGATCCGGACTTCTCTTCTGAATTAAATAATTTTTATAATTAGAGTTTAAATTATTACTGTTATTTTCTTGATTTAGTAAGCTCTTCAAGAATCTGATATTCAGATACCGACAATTTCTGAGGTGGAGTTACATGTACATATTCGTATGAAATAAAAGCTATCGCCTGTACAAAACAGATTTGTCCATCTTTTGTTGCCAGAACACGAAGTTTCAGGCTATCGGTAATCGAAGGTGTAAGCTGTTTTAATTCGGCATAGTTTTTACTTTCAAGAATTCGTACTAATTTTTCACTCTCAGTCAGATTGAAATATATCTGAAAAGATTGAATCTTTTTGTGGTTTTCAGCAGAGACATAATAACTTTTTCGAATGAAAAACTTAATAAGACCCAGAACAAAGAAGATCATGCCCAGAACAAAAAGAAACTGGGAAGATATATTCTCAGCCCCAAATTCATTGGTGGCATAAAAAATCAGCGATGCAATTCCTGTAAGTATCAATAAAATTCCAATTAGCACAGAATTCTTTGTTTTATAAACTATATTTTTATCCAGGTTATCAAATACCTGTTCGATAGATTCGTTTTTATCCATGAGTGTAATTTTTTAGGTGTGAACATATTTATTTTGTTCACAACCAGTTATTTGTAAATTAATGATTTGTTGGGCAATGATGTTTGACTACTCCTTACCTGGTAAAAACTCTGTGTTTTGTGACCCTGAAATTGGAGTCACGAATAAACAGGATGTGTTCCTGTTAACCTAAAGTAGTTTTCATTCAGAAGCTTTCGTTAAACGACATAGCTATATTGTTGAAGGATATTGTAACTTTTAATGAAGGAGAGAAGCGGGGTATCAAATAAGTAATTTCCGGAGATGGTACAGGTAATATCCGTCCAGTTGTTTATTGGCAGAATTCAGTAAAAACAGGGTTGAGCGTGTAACGAATTTT
>Ga0302205_10000144_pt1 | contig 34578 bp, 22 predicted proteins | sample II_Fen_E1_3_FD_194582 | JGI IMG/M metagenome (GOLD analysis project Ga0302205, IMG submission 194582) | Peat permafrost microbial communities from Stordalen Mire near Abisko, Sweden - II_Fen_E1_3 | ecosystem: Environmental > Terrestrial > Soil > Wetlands > Permafrost | place: Sweden: Abisko...
GAGCAACTGTCGGAAGCGTATAAGCTATATCAGCTGCCTGAGCGCCGGCCGTAAAACTACTTGTCTTCCTTGCTGACGCATCCGCTGCAGTGCCGGTAAAAAACATCTTCGTGCCTGAAGCCAGAGTCAAGTCTGCATTCAGTGCAGTCGTGCCTGTTACAGCTAAGGTACCACCAAGGCTGGTAGCACCAGCGCCTACCGTAAGCAATGATCCCGGAGTGGTAATACCAATACCAACATTGCCACTACCCAAAATTATCATCTTTTCTGTAGGAGTATTATCCGCTATTCCCGTTATACCGGCGGCTGCCGTGTAAAAATGAATAGCCGAAGAACCAACACCAGTGGAAATACCTGACTTCAGGAGAAGATCACCTCCGGCACGATCGGTACCGCCCAAAGTTGCCCCACCACTCCATAGCGTCAGAGCCTGACCGTCAGTATTCGTGGTGGTATTACGCTCCATCCAGATGGTGCGTGCTACATCTCCTCCTAACGAAAGCAGTTCGCTGGGAGTGCTGGTACCAATACCAACGTTACCACCGTTAAACAGGGCTGCATAATTGATCGTACCACCTGATACGGCTACGTTAAGTCCCGTATTGATAGCTGAAGTACCGCTCCAACCTCCTGTAGATTGTATGTCTACTCCGGTTTTATTAATGGATGCCACGGACGAAGTGGATGTGTTGCTAAAGAGATTGCCCGTACTGCTTGCAGTCAGATCTACTCCACTGGTCAACGTATGAAGCGTCGCCGTGGGAGTGGTTGTGCCGATGCCTACGTTGCCCGAAGGGACAAGCAGGGCATAATTGTTTGTCCCATTTTTGGCTGTAACCGACAAGCCTACGTTAGTGCCTGATCCATCATGGCTATTGGCTATCTGTGCTCCATAGGTGGTTTGACCGGTTGCACTGTTAGTGCCAGACAGGCTCACGTTCAACAGCGTTTGGGTATTACTGGTTGCTGCCGTTGTACTTGCTCCCAGGCTAAGGCCACTGCCGTCGGCAAGCGTGTTCCAGTTCCACGTCTGACCAAAGTTTTTATTATCGATGCCATTAGTAGCCGTGGCTGCTATCAGATTATTAATCGGAAGGGTAATGTTCGAAAGAGAACTTGTCCAACTCAATACCCCGTTGGCATCAGTCGATGTCAGGACCTGACCGACAGATGGAGCAACTGTCGGAAGCGTATAAGCTATATCAGCTGCCTGAGCGCCGGCCGTAAAACTACTTGTCTTCCTTGCTGACGCATCCGCTGCAGTGCCGGTAAAAAACATCTTCGTGCCTGAAGCCAGAGTGGTGTTATCTCCCAAAGAGGTGGTGCCAGTAATGGACAAACTGCCCCCAAGAGTGGTTGCGCCCGTGCCCACCGTAAAGGCATTGCCATCGGAAACTTTCGTATTACCTGCAAAGGTTTTGTCACCTCCTAAGGTTTGGGTACCCGTGGTGACAACACCCCGGGCGGTAGTGCTCGCATCCGGAATGGTCAATTCAATACTGCCGCCTAGTGAGGCCGGAGAGCCTGATACGCCAATATCGGTCTGGGTAGCATCACCCGTACCTACCGTTAAGCCTATCGTTCCTAAGGTGGATGGTGAAACATTTATCCAAACATGGTGTTCTTTATTGTATTGTAGTAAATCTTCGTCTGAAAGACCGCTATAAGAAAGCGAAGCTCCTTTTAATTTATCCACAGATACGCCCCCCAATATTCCCGAAACATCGCCACTTATAGACAAGGCTGTTGGGCTAATTGCTTTTAAGACTCCAGCATTTGACACTATCACATTATCGGTGTTGGCACCTGCCTGAAGTCCGGTAATAGCTAAGGTATTGTTAGCATCGGTTACAATAGTGGTAGCTCCCGTCAACGCACCACCCAAAATAACATTACCATTTGTAACAGTCAACCCATTGTTAGCCGATATCACAATTTGTACCCACTGTGACAAATCCATATTCCAATAATAAATGCCTTTTGCTGCTGTGCCAGAGTCGTTAAATACAACCATTCCACTTACTGGCGTTCCATCCAATGTCCACGTATTTACATCGTTAAGTTTAATTCGTGGCAGGCGCAATCCTTTTGTCAAACTTTCCAGTTCAAGCAAGGACCCTGATTGAATCACCGTCGGGTTATCTCCAATTTTGTTTTGGGCATATGTTGGCAGAGCCAAGACCATTAACCAGAAAAACAAGAAAAGATGCTTCTGTTTCATAACTTTATTTTTCATTTGTCTTTAATGTGATATGGTTATTATTTATTAGATTGTCGGAGACCGGACACCGGTCTCCTTTATGTTGTCTATTATCAATTGCCAATCGTAATTAGCTAAATGTGCATTCTCTCAGACTCCATAATAATTAATCATTGATCATTAATCATTAACCCCGCCGCCTGCTGCGCGTTTAGTTTTTGTTTTTCCTGCACCCGGCGCATAATCACACGCACAGACAGATTTGATTTACCTGTAATAGTTGCAATCTCAGATACCGACATATTGATAGCTGCAAATTTGGCTATGGTAGCTTCTATTTTTGTAAGCTTTCTGTATTTCGATGATTTTAATTGTATTGTACAACTCTCAGCTAACCGATTGCTGCGCCGCTCTCCCGGTTTTCTTTTTTGAGCTGAGATATGCGCATTTTGCGGATTTGTAGCCCAAATAACAGACTGAGGAATAACAGCCTCAGGATTGCTCACATTATCGTTATAAGAAATAAAAGATCCCAAATCAGCATTGGTTGAAAGCGTTATTTCGAATAACTGAAATAAGAATAAATCCCGGCATCCATTTACCATACAGCCACATAGCTCTACAATAACCTGAGTATTGTCCGGATATCTTAACACTGTTTTGGCATGCCGTACCGTATTGCCCTTTTTCAACTCGCGAATAATTATTTTGATATAATCTTGCGTCGGGAATATTTCGTTCTGCCGGCCATTAAACTCATCCAGATTGTCAATTTTAAGCAACTTCAAAGCCGGCTGATTCAGATCAACTAAGTTGCTTTTTGCATCAAATACAAGGGTGTGCGCTGGCAAAGATTTCAGCATCACCATCATCTCCTGTAAATTTTCTGATATTGGAAGATATTTATACATACTGTAAAGTCTGATTAAAATTCTAAAGATTAATATAGTAGTTACAAGTTAATAGTTACGAGTTACAAGTAAATAGTTACGGGTTACAAAGTATTTTAAGTAATTATGAGTAAATAGTTACAAGACTGTTTATCTGAATAGGATCTACAAAAAACATATTATTAATTAGCTATTTCAAAAGGTTCAAAACAGATAGCAGACTACTCTTATTATTGAAGTCATCTTGACTTTTTATAATGTCGCACCTACGGAGCTTTTGTTTCATTGAAATTAATATTATGGTAGACCTTGATTAACCGGTCTTTCTTTAAGCTCTGTAGGAGCGACATTATACTATGATTAAAAAGTCAAGATGAACTCATTGCCTGCAAAGTCGTTTCCAACTTCAATACCCATAATCAATCAGAAATTAGTCATCATATAAGCTACGCTGATATTCCCTGATATTATCCTCACATTGGGCTATCCTGAAACTTATCTTTTTCACCATCTCATTGATTGTTTCGTCTGTTAATCCCACATTTTCTTTAAGTACCTGCATATAAGACTTAAATTTGTTCAACTCTTCAATCTCGCCTTTGCGTTTTTCTATCAATTGCTCAACAGTCATAATTTATACGAATCAGTAATTGAAAAATAGCCCGTAGGACTTACATATCCATAGAATAAAGAGCTATGCATGTTTATAGTCCGTAAGGCTCACATTTCCCTGGTTTATCCCCTACGGGGAATTGGTTGTATCTGTTTTCATTCTCTATTGATATGCATTTCCTACGGGAAATAATTCATTATAAATAGAATGTGCATGCATGCAACTCCTTATTCGCATTATTCACAGTTCAATAAGACTATAGTTTACGATAAGAGCAACTAATTTAGGAAGTCATCCCTGAACATTCTACCAAAGATGCAGCGTGAGTGCAAATACCACAGCCCACAGTCTGATTTAATAATTAACAATACAAGTTGCTTCCGTCATCAAAGTGGCTACATTGGTCACTGACATTTGATCACTTTCTACCAAAGATTCCGCTTGCGCATCTATCCTTCGCAGGTCAATCTGACACAGAAACAAATTGGCAATGATCAGAGATGGATCAATAATTAAGTTGCAGTACGTATCAATACAGTGTGAATCTATGCACTGCAGCTTTATTTAGCCAACAATGTGTTTTTTCGTAAAACCAAACGCTTTTAGTTTCGGCCCAAGTATTACTCCATATTATTGCCTGATTTGAAGAACTAAGCATCCCATCTCCCGTAAATGACAATCATACTTTAAAGCTCTGAATACTCAACACACTTTTGGAAATGATAAAAACAAGTAAGTGTAGCATCCTCGTTTTTCTTGCTTTCCAAAGATTAACAGAGCACATTTACCTTTTTTAATACTCGACAAAAATAAGACTTAGTTACTAAATAGAAAGAAATTCGAATGGGACAAATGGTAGACATCTTAGTTTTATTCGAGTAGATTGTCGTATTTACGCTTACACTATTAAAAAAAATATGCATTTTTGTAGTTGTTTTATGTCGATTAACACAAAAATGGTTCAACAAACATAATTTGAAAATTTACTATGACAACAAGACAATACTTATTCGTTTTTTTTCTATGTTTTCTCTATCCTAAATTACATTCGCAGAGTACTAAAAATGGTGCAACAGCAATTTATGAATATGTCTCGAACGACAGTAGCAAGTTAACCGCACTGACAAACTGGCAACTATACTATGGTAGACACATGCTGGCTAGCGAAATGAACAGAGTCCCGGAGAAGGACAAACATTTTGTATACAACCCTCATAGCTGGGCAGGTCAGACGATAAATGGAAAAAAGCTACCTGCCTTTGGCATTGCTACCTATTACCTGAAAATACGAAATACCGGAGCTTCGATCCGGCATCCAATCGTATATGGGTTATATGTGGGTTGCATTGAATCTGCCTACAAACTATTTATAAACAACAAGCTAATAGGCGAAGGAGGAAAAGCCGGAAAAAACAGAGAAAGCTACCGTCCCTATAGTTTACCCCATCCTTATTATTTTTCGGTAGATACCGACAGCATTGATGTAGTACTGCAGGTGAGCAATTTTATTTTACCCCGGGTTGGTGGGTTTACGCGGCATGTATACTTTGGCAAACCGGAAGTTATCAAGCAATTAACGCTTAATAAAATTATGATTACTTGCTTTATATTGTGTCTTTTTGTGTTAGTTTTTAGTCAACAGATCACCTTAAGTTTCCTCAATAAGCTGGAAAAATCTCACATTATACTGAGTTTATTATGTGTTTTGTTTTTTTGGGAATTATTAGCCGACAGCAATTTATTAGCAATTGCTCATCTCATGTCTAACTATAATATAAAGCTCTATTATCAAATATGGACTTTATCACTACTAAGCGTACCGCTGATATTGCGGTTGCTAAAAATCTCATTTCCTGACGAAGTGCCTTCACGGATTGAAAAAGCTGTTTATCTGCTCTACGCACTGTTAACTCTGGTAGTTCTGACCTCAGACATAGAGTACATTACGGAAGCTGGATACATATTTATTTATATATCAAGCATATGTATAGGCTATTTTAATATTATATTAGTCAAGGCCATAGTAGCCCAACGAAAATACGCCATTGTACACACCATCAGTTTAGTGATATTGGTTTCATTTTTCATATACGATTTTATTCATGCTGCAAGCGCTCATTGCCAGGGATATTATACTCTGGTAGGGATGGGCATTTATATCCTGATTCAATCATCCACTTTTTCTTTTAAACTAACGGTATCTAACAAACAAAATATCAAACAGTCAAAAAAACTGCAACTGGCAAATCGCACGCTTGAAAGTGCCGTCGATCAGCGAACAAAAGAATTAGTGATGGCGAACGTGGAGCTATCAAGAAGCAATAAGCAAAAGGTTTTTTTTATTTCAACTATCTCGCACGATTTGATGAATTCATTTAATGTACTACTTACCTTCCCCCGTATATTATATCAGGATAACAGTCTTCCAGACTATCACCGTAGTAACATGGAAATGACATATAAAGCAGCAGAGAATGGATATACTATACTGGAAAATATGCTGGAATGGATTAAGTTGGATATAATACATAAAGATGATCCGCAGCCTATACGGAATCTCTCAAACATTGTCAGCCAAAGTCTGGACTTACAAACTTATTACATCCAACGTAAAAATCTCCAGATAGAAACAGAGATAAACGATACCCTCCATTTTTGCTGTCAAAAAGAGCAACTGAATGCAATTCTGCGTAACCTGATTTCAAACGCAATTAAATTCAGCCACGAAGGTGGTACAATCAGGATAAAAAATAAAATAAAAAGCGGATGGGTTCAAATCCTGATTATGGACAAAGGAATAGGAATAAGCCCGGAAATGCTTGAGATACTATTCAACCAGACAAATAAAAAAAAACGTTTAGGGACACAAGGCGAGAAGGGTGCCGGAATAGGATTGCTGATTATCAAGGATTTGATAGAGAGTAATAATGGGCAGATAAGTTGCTACAGCAAGCAAAACAAAACTACAGTATTTATAGTCGGATTTAAATTATTATCGGACAATGTAAATGAGACAAATATTAATTATCGATGATGACCCTGCTGCCATAGCAGTGCTGGAGCTAATGCTAAAAAGAGCCGGGTATGGTATCTACTCCAGTACGCAACCACTTATGATAATCGACACGTTGATAAATCATCCGGTTGAACTTATCATTCTTGACTGGCAAATGCCCGAACGAGACGGAATCGAAGTTCTGAAAGATATTCGGAACTACCCTGAATTTAACAACATACCTGTTATTATGGCTACCGGAATTCACACTTACTCTTCCGATCTGAAATTGGCACTAGATCTGGGAGCTATGGATTATTTGAGAAAACCGATAAATGAACTGGAACTGGAAGCCCGCATTTCGAATGGATTTCGATTAATAGATCTCCAAAAAAAGAACATAGATATGGCCCTGGATCTGAAAAACAAACAACTGGAAAACACTGAAACCAAAGCCAGACTATTGCAAAATGAGCTGGACAAGAAAGAACGCGAAATGATAGCGGCAGCCATAAACATTATTCAGAACAAAAAATTTATTGCCTGCCTGAAGTCAGACCTGCTTGAAAGCAAAATAAAGTTTGATATTCAACAACAAAGATTACTAAAACAAGTATTCAGCAAATACGACAATATGGCAAATTCGTTAAACTGGGAATTATTTGAGAAAAGATTTGTAGAACTTAACAGTGACTTCTATGGAAGCCTGCTTAGTGAATCTTCCACGTTAACGTGGGGTGAGTTGCGGCTTTGCGCCCTGTTTCGAGTTGGTTTTTCGCTTAAAGAAATTGCAGTACTCAACTATTCGAACTATGATGCAGTAAGAAAGGCGGCATATCGTATCCGAAAGAAACTGAGAATAAGCGAAAAAACAGATATGAACCTGTATCTACAGAGATACTAATAACCTGAATTAGGAATAAGCAATAAATGGAAGAACATAATCAGCTTAACAATACTACTTGATTATCAAATGCATCCGAAAAATAATATGTCGGTGCTTCCGTCAAACCGGAATGTTCCAGCTGCAGCTTCGGTTTATGTGTCTGACTAAATTTCTACAAATAGTTAGGTACGCTGCTCCTTTTTGAGGAACAGAGTCCCCAAATATTTGTAGCATCAGGTATCATTTTATCATCATTAGGTGCAGCGCACCATAATATTCAATTATATAGTTGGAAAAATAAATTTGAACTTATCCCAAACTCAGGATAATAGAAAAGCCGGTAATGAAAAATATTATTTAACGTGAGCTCTTATAAAGAGTGGTCCGCCAGGACTTTTATATCAGATAGAAAGTACATTGTATTCTAATAATCTGTTTTCTGAAAGTAAAATACAGATACCCGCTTGTAACTCGTAGCTACTTACTTGTAACTACTTCTATCACCTTGAACAGCTTATGCCCTTCATTCAACTTTTTCAGTCGAAGCAGGGCTTCTATATAATAATAGTCCGCATAAATAATCGACGCATCTATCTCCGATTTATTAGGCCAGTGACCGGTAGAATGAAGCAAAAATGCAGGGTTGTGGTTGCCACTCTGGTAAGCCAGCGAACTTAAGGAGCGTAACATCCTGATTGCATAAGCTTTATATTCAAAGCTTTTATAGGTCGGCAAATAGGTAGACAGTTCCAGTAAACCCGAAGCCACTATCGCTCCCGCTGAGGCATCACGTGGTGCATGGGGAATGTCCGGCGCATCAAAATCCCAATATGGAATGGCATCTTCCGGTAATCGTTTAAGATAAGCATCGGTTACCTTCTGAGCAAAATCGAGGTATTTTTTATCTCCCGTTTCGCGATAGCACATGGTAAAACCATAAATAGCCCATCCTTGTCCGCGTGCCCACATAGACCTATCGTTGTAACCCTGATGCGTTATTCCTTTTATAAACTTTCCCGAACTCGCATCATACAGCGCCACGTGGTAGCAGGAATAATCGGGTTTAAACTGATACTTCATCGTATGGTCGGCATGCGAAACAGCTATATCATACAATCGTTTGCCACCTCCATGTTTAGCCGCCCAAAACAGCATTTCCAGGTTGATCATATTATCTATGATGGTATTGTGAGGCCAGCCTTTTGCCTTCACTTCCCGGGGCCACGACAGAATAGTGCCTACCTTTGGATTGAACAAGGTAGCCAGCGTGTCGGCCATATTAAGAATAATCTTTTTGTAAGCTACATTTCCGGTAAGCCTGTACCCATTACCATAACTTGTGAAAACCAAAAAACCTAAGTCATGATCATAAGCCGGAGTGTGCGACAAAAATGCCAGTGAATTTGTAAACTGCTCTGCCTCGTATTTTATCTTCGGATCTCTGGTGAATTCATAATCGTACCAAAGCACGCCCGACCAGAATCCTGATGTCCACTCCTCTTTAGTAGCTTTGCGGCAACTCCATTTGGTGGAATCTTTCAGAATGTTGCGTGGCATCATGCTATAATCAATTACAGAGTTTCCTCTTAACTCAACAAGCGTCCGGTTTGTTTGAGCCGAACAATAATTCAATGCTTTATCAACAAACTTTGTGTCCGTTTTTGCCGAACAAGCACACAACGCAAGTAAACTCAATCCTAAAACAATCTTTTTCATACCTAAAAGAACTCTAAACCTTTGATACTTTTACTCCAAAGGAACAATACAACAGATAACAAATACTTAATAAAATAACGATCAACGAACCTACCTGACTACCGATAGCATCGGTAGCTAAGCCCATAAGCGGAGGAATGACTGCGCCTCCAAATACACCGGTAATAAGCAGGCCCGATATTTCATTGGCTTTCTCCGGGCGAGCTTGTATAGCCATCGAATAGATGACGGCAAAAATGCTTGAACAGGTGAATCCAACTACTCCTACAAGCGTCAACATAGCATATTGTTCTTTAATGAAAAACAGAACAATCATAGCAGTAATGGCAATAAACATATTGACACGGAAATATTTCATCTCGTTTATCTTTGCCAGTAAAATGGCTCCAAGCAAAGCTCCGGCAGTACGAAAAGCAAAGTAAACACTGGAACCAAATCCAGCCTGCGCCAGTGGCATATTTAGTCGTTCAATAAGTAATTTGGGGGCAACCGTATTCATTCCCACATCGGTGCCTACTACGAATACAATCCCCAGAAAAAGTAATAAAATTGTTTTGTCTTTGAGCAAACTAAAGGTGGCACTCAACGAAGACGAACTAACCGTCTCCTGTTCTTTAGGTACTGAAGTAAACATCAACCACAGCGCCGAAAGCACTGTTATAGCCGCAAAGATGGGAAAAAGATAGTGCCAGTTACCCAAAGAGTTGAGTGCAAAAGCAGCGATAAAAGGCCCTGTAAACGAGGAAACAGCTTTGACCACCTGTCCTGTGGTGAGCGAACTGGTAAGTGCATCGCCTTTCACCACATTAGTCAATAAAGGATTGAGAGACACCTGCAAAATGGTATTACCTATTCCCAGCAGGGCGAACCCAATCATACAGGTTACCATATTATACGAGGCAAACGGAACAAACATGCCGACAACAGTCACCAGCATACTTAGCATCACCGTCTGTTTACGGCCAATCTTATTCATCAGTATAGCCGTAGGAACTGATAATAACAAAAACCACAGAAACACCATAGAAGGTAAAAAACCGGCTATCGTTTCGGTTAAATGAAAATCTGCCTTTACGTAACTGGTAGCTATGCCCACTACGTCGCAAAAGCCCATTACAAAAAATCCAAAAAGTACCGGAAGTACACTCCGACTCACACTGTTTTTACTCATAGTATATTATTCATTTTTACTTATTCTAAACCAGTCAATATCTACCCAACCGCGGTTTCCTGAATTATAAGGCTTCACTGCAAACAACCCAACCTTAGCTCCGATCCATTTTCCCTGACGAGCAATGAATTTATTACCTGTAACCGTAAATTTCTTATTATCGAAACTATAGGCAAAGGAGCATTCCCCGCCCGGCTTCACTTCTACACGGAAATAAATGTCTTTTATATAATTGTACGATCCTACTTTGTAGATCTTATCAAAGTCAAATTCGGCCAGCCGGGTTACTTTTTCCGGAGTTTGTTTTTCGGCATCTATGCAAACGGTCTGTTCCAACACCACTTTCTCGCCTTGCCTGACCAATGACAGATGACTGTAATTCCAACCCATTATGATGATTCCTGCACGATCGCCATTTTCCTTGGCCGTAAAAGTTAGTTTCGTAGTAGCTGTAAATTCCTCTGCCGGGAACTTTTGCAGAAACAGATTAGGAACTTCCCAAAAATTGATAAAGGTCTCGCTTACCGGATTGGCATACAAACGCATGTATCCTGCATCGGTGGGGAAGCCATACAGGTCTTTATAGTTGGCATGCCATTCCCATTGTAATCCTATGTTTCTTGTCGAAAACTCATCGCTCTCAGCAGGCGTTTCTATCGGATAAGTTTTACCTACATCGGGCTTTTTATAGCTCAAAACCGGTTCACCGCAACCGTCTCCATCCCGGTCGATGCCTATCACCGGCCAGTCTTTCACCCAGTTCATCGGTTGCAAGTGAATGACCCGACCATAGGCACCTTTATCCTGAAAATGCACAAACCACGATTCGCCCGTTTGGGTTTCCACCCAGCCTCCCTGATGCGGACCATTGATATTTGTTTTACCCTGTGCCAGTACTATTTTCGACTCATAAGGACCATATACATTTTTAGAGCGTAATGCTAACTGCCATCCACCTTCTACACCACCAGCCGGAGCAAGAATATAATAATGTCCGTTGCGCTTATAAAACTTAGGACCTTCGATAGTATGGTTTACGCCATCGTTACCATCAAAAACCAACACCGGATTACCGGTTATCTTTGTTCCCTCAGCATTCATTTCGGAAACGGTAATCACCGAGTTTATCCCGGTTCGACTGCCTGCCCATGCATTTGCCAGATAGACTTTTCCATCCACATCCCACAGAGGAGTGGGGTCAATCATCCCCTTTGCAGCTTTTACCAGCACAGGTTCATCCCAATTACCCGTAATGTCTTTGGTTTTCACCACGTAGATTCCATAATCCGGATCGCCCCAGTAAATATAGAATTCACCTTTATGATAACGAATACAAGGAGCCCAAACACCCTTTCCATGTTGAGCTTTACTATAAAACTCGTCCGGTTCCAATTTTTTCAGAGCATAATTAATAATCCGCCAGTTTACCAAATCCTTTGAATGAAGAATGGGGATGCCCGGAATGCAGTTAAAGCTGGAAGCCGTCATATAAAAATCATCACCCACCGCGCATACGTCCGGATCGGAATAATCAGCATTGATAATGGGATTTTTATAGGTTCCATCACCATTGTCGGCCACCCAAACCTGCGATACATAACTTTTCTGACCACAAACAGGTGCAGACAGAGCGGAACATAATAATATGCTATATAAAATCTTATTCATCTGTTTTTTTTGTAACAAGTCAACCCTGACTGCTAATCACATTTAATACGTTGAAACCGGAGGACACACTTATTCTGATCTCTGTTTTTTTAAAAATGTTACTTTAAGCCTGCCTTTATGAACTGTAATACTATCCGGTTAAAACTATCCGGTTGCTCTATGCACGAGAAATGTCCGGCTCCGTTAATCCTAACTATCTTACTCCCGGGGATATATTCAGCCAGTTCATTGATAGCTTTTTTGGTGCCATCAAAGTCGCATTCGCCCACGATAAACAGCACTGGAATTTTCAGCTTATTATTCTGATAGAAATTCCGGGCAGCTGCGCCTAAAAATACCTTCGACGACTCACGATGGGACACCTGCCACATCCTCCAATCGTCAATCAGCGACATTAGAAAAGGTGAATCCGCACATGAACCCTGACGCATCGACTTCTTCCAGCTTTCTTTGTAGAGCTTTAAATCTTTTTCCGGATTGCGGGGTTGTAAGTCAAACGTAAGTGCACCGTCCGCCAGCACAGCCGACTTAACTTTTTCCGGATATACGGTCATAAAATCCGAAATAGCCATGGCACCTAATGACAAACCTACCAAATGAGCATTTTTTATTTTCATTACATCCATAAACTTCTTTAAATCCTCACAGATAGTAAAATCCGTGCCTTCCACCGGCATGGATGAGAGTCCGTACCCGCGCAGATCATAACGGATAACACGATAATACTTCGATAACTCATCAAATTGCTTGTTCCACATTCGTCGATCCACACTATGTGCATGAAGCAAAATCAGTGGTTCACCCATTCCTTTTTCTTCATAAAAAAGCTGAGCATCACCAATGTCGGCAAACCCTTGTTTTACCCCATGAGATCGAATAATGGTGGAGGTGAGTTTAGAAATAACCGGTGCGTCATAAAAAGGAGAGAACCCATTGCTACGTGCCGCACTACCCTGTACATGGGTAATGAAGAATCCGTATACGCTGTCTTTCTTATTAATCCACGGATAAGCACCAGCCCAGCCCGGACTGCTAATCTGGTAAGCAACGCCACTGCTATCCACCTTCTCACGCCATTCGCCAAGACCATAAATACCACTATAAAATGTACCAAAAGCTTTTTCTATATATTCGCCCGGTAGCACTTTTGCACTTCCAACCTGGTCGGATTGCATCTCAGCCACGGTTTCTTTCTTCAGTATACATTTGGCTTTGTAGCTTCCATCATGAAAGATCATATTCAGGAAACGCATGTAATCATTCAGTGTCGTTTGCAGTCCGCCACCCAGCATAGGTGCATGTCCTCCTTCGAGATTTATTGGAACAAAGTGCGAATTGTTCATCCCCAATGGTTGGGCAATTTCCTTTTCGAAAATAGCTTCAAAGTTCTTTCTATAGGCCACCTCAGCCATTCGTCCGGCTATCTGCATAGCCAATCCTCCATATTGAAAACGACTTCCGGCTCTGAATGTAGTATCTAATTTCAAGATTCTTGCGACTGATTTTTTCAATACAGCGAAGGTGTCTATCTCCGGGTCGGGCAAATAATCCCGGATACCAGAGGTGTGCGACAGCAGTTGGCGGAGTTTAATTTTTCCTTGTGGGTTTCCCTTGAATTCGGGTAACCATTGTTCTACCGTATCGTCCCAGCCGAGTTTCGTTTTATCCACCACCGCAGCAACGATGGCAGCAGCTATCCATTTCCCTGCCGAAGCCACATACACTTTGGTGTCGGGAGTGTAATTGCCATAGGATTGCTGAAAAATAATATGGTCATCTCGGACAATACAAACAGAAGCTCCGGGATAATAACCATTTTGAATCCAACTACCGATAAGTTGATTCAAAGGAGAAAAGTCATATTGCTTCTGAGCCTGAACAGCTATAAAGGCGAAGAGTAAAGCCGGGATAAGTAGTGTATTTCGCTTATTCATTGATCATCATAATTTACAGTGGTTACATAAAATACGAAGCGGATTAAGTTTTCACCTAATCCGCTCCATATTTATCGTTGTAAAAATGTTTTTAAATTATCTCAAATACTTGGTCTTTAAGTTCCCCTTGGTGTATCTAGAACACTGGAATTATCATTATTGCCACTCCCCCACTCGCTTTCAGGTTGAAGTTCAAAATATCACCACCTTTAATTTTCTTTTCAGTAACGCTTACTTTAGTTTTGGTTTGCACACTGTCATCGTCCTGATACATCTTCATCAGGTATTTTTTCCCTTTTGTTAGAAATGCTGTGGAAACTGTGATTTTGCGAGACGTTTTATTGGTAATGGAACCCACAAACCAATCGTTTCCACTGCGACGTGCTACAGTAATGTACTCCCCTATTTCGCCATTCAGCACTTTGGTATCGTCCCACACGGTTTTTACTTTGTCGAAGAACTCCACCTCCGGTTCGCCCTGATATTGCGAAGGATTATCGTACCAGTACAAAAACTGTATCGGGCTATAATACACCACCGACAAAGCCAATTGGTGAGCATGGGTATTTTTAATTTTATTGCTGTAGTAACAAACGGTATAATCGGCCGGACCGGCTAAATAACGCGTAAATGGTAAAATAGTATTGTGGTCGGCATCCGGAAATTCCTCGTTGCCCCGCACGCCTTCCTGCGTCATCAGGTTGGGATAAGTACGACTGAATCCCGTGGGGCGGTATTCGTCGTGAATATCCACCATTAATCCATATTCGGCGCACTTCTTTACGGCCTTGTGAAGCCACGTTGTCCAGCACTGATTGCCTACCTGCACAAATCCAAACTTAATTCCTTTAATACCCCACCGCTGATACAAAGGAAGAATGGAATCCAACTGCTGACTCAACGCGCGTTGGTTGACATACACCCACAGTCCGATTCCTTTCGTTTTTCCGTAAGCTACCAATTCAGGAATATTCAAATCGCGGGTTTCGCTCACCTTCAGAGCTGACGAGCTCATTTTCATTTCCGGCCCATACCAACCTGCATCGAGGTGAACATACTGCAAGCCTCTTTCTGCCGCAAAGTCAATATATTTTATGGCACTAGCCTGAGTCATATTAGTGATACGAATGGCTTTCCCCGGTTTAATCCACGAAAAGTCTTTCAACTTATTTTCGGGGTTCAGATTAAATATAATATCCTTATTGCTAATTAAATCTGTTGACTTTTCACCCACCATAATTACCCGCCAGGGAGTAGAATAAGCAGGAATCGCATCCACGCTGCCGTAAATAGTAGCTTGAAGTGTATTGGGTTTCGTGGTATTGAGACTAAACTTCATGCGGGCATAGTCCGTCATTTGGGCTTCGGTTATTGCCACAGTAAGTCCATTAGTTAGTTTCATTGTCAATGGGCGTTCACTTTGCCCTTTCCAGTCTTTGAGAGTCAACAATGAATACGGTCCCTGTGCCCAGGGCTCGTAATAAGCCAACGTACCTTCGGGTATCGAAAATTGTGTTTGCTCACCTACTATATGTAGAAACAGACCGTTACTCGGTTCCGGAAAATGGTAACGCACCGCAACTCCCTCGTTGTACGCACGAACAATCACATGCATATAGTAACTTTTGTTCTTATCGTATCCATCACCCGATGCTTTAGTTGCGGCATCTCCTTTTCGAAACGAAACAGTCATCTCATTGTAATTGTCACGAATAGCAGTATGCTCTCCATACATAGGTTTCCATGTTTCGTCGAACGAAGTGCGTTCCACTCCGGTAAAATTAAGGTTTTCTCCCCATACTCTACAAGTATCATTCGGAACAGCCAAAGCCGATTCAAACGTTTGATTTTCAATCAGCACTCCCAATTCTGATTCTTCAACAACCGTTTTTCCTTTATACGAAAGGGTATAATACATTTGCTTTTCGCTATCAGCTATTTGCTTTTGGTAAAATGTAAACTCATAAGCACCGTCGGGTGACAAGAGTTTCTGAAGCGTTTCCTTGATAACGGATTGAGCACCGACTGGAAAAGACAAAAACAACAGGGCAATTCCTGTTATAATCATCTTGAAATTATTTTTTTTCATATACAAAAACTAAGAATTCATATAAGACAAATACGAATGAACTCAACATGGCACTTAATCAAAAACAGAAAACATCCCATCGGTTAGGAAACCTTGTTTTTCGGAAGATGCAGAAGTGATTTTGAACTTTGCGAAAAACGTTTCGAAGATAGGAAAAATTAATCAAATAAATAGGGTCTGCTGAAAAACGGCTAACTCATTATATGTAAATTCACTATAGTCATATTTAGTTTTTCAACATGCAAGATTTTTGCAACTATCCTCTTATTTTCTTTCCAGTTGATATTACGGTGCGCTGCACCTTTACTATACTGAATTGATATTCTCGCTACAAATATTAGGATGCGCTGCACCCTAACAAAGCCACAGAGTGGCGGAATCTTTGTAGAAATTTGATTTCACATATAAGTTTAAGGTGCAGCGCACCGTAATCTAATTTAAAAATGACTGCATGAGTTTTTCAGCAGACCCTAAATAGATGTGGGGTCATTCGCATCCTCCCTGTTTCGCAAGCTTCACTGAAGGCTATTGACGTTTAGACACTTCGTGGCAATAAATAGTCTTTCTGCGGATCCTATTTATCTGCCCTTATCACTCCTCGTTATTCGTATTGTGCAATAGCCTAATGCAAGCCAGTACGACATTACCTGCAAGCACCTTCTTGCCTTCCCGTCTCATGACCCTTGACCAGTACTGGTCAAAGATATTGACTAGTATAGGTCAAATAATTTGACCTGTACTGGTCAAGGGTTCGCACTAACGCTATACAGACGGACGCGCATGAGCGTGCTCGTTAGTGTGTGCTTAGGCTGCCGGATCGCCTTTACCGACCGTGCTACAGGCTATGCTCTGAGAGTTAAGCGTAGGTTACAGTTTTGCTGTACACAACGTGTTGATAATGAATATTAATCTGAGTTCGGAATAAGCTACATAAGGTTATCAAGGGAGATGCTCCGTTAGGAATTATATATCAATAGAATAAATTAAATTCTTATCCCAAATTCAGATTATAGAACAGACATTTCTATTTTTGCTCTACCTGCGAAGTTTTATAAACAATCTCATCCACATACAATCCTTCGTAAAATCTGGCGAAATCGGAGTATTGCATATATCCGGGTTTGTTTAGTTTCGGAGAAATTTCAGTTTCATTTATCTTCAAGCCTTCGAAAACAATGTTTTTAATTCCCCGCTCGGGCGAATAGCCTTCGATAATGGAGAGATTGGCATTTTTACCATTGTACGATACATTCTTGAAATAGATATTCTCGATGCCTCTCCCGGGCGCCTTAGCGTATTTTTTATTGAATGTAACACGCAGATTAAGCAGTTGCCCTTGTTCAAAATCTTCCACACGGATATTTTCAAAAAGAATGTTTCGTGCCAGATTTTCGTCAGACACATTAATAGCCATGCAGCCCTGATAATTGATTTGCTTTTCGTCCTGATTGAGAATATCGATGTTTTCAAACTTCATATTTTCCAGCACCTCTGATTTTCCCGGTTCCGGGTTGCCGTGTGTACCAATTAAAATGGGGTGAGCTACGTCGGCCCAAAGGGTAGAATTGCGCACCAACACGTTTCGGCAGTCGCCATAGAATTTCCAACGGTGTCCATAAATGGCAATGCAATCGTCGGAGTTTCGCATAAAGACTCCTTCAATCAGCACATGATTGTTACAAAACAGGTCGATACCATCTCCCCACCCTTTGGCACTGAACGAACGGATATTCTTTATCTTCACGTTGGTAGATTGTCCGCTGCAAACGGTATAGTGCGACGGATTCAGAAAAACAAGGTCTTCAATCCGAACATTGTCTGAAAAATTCACTCCTACTCCATCATTCGCTTTGTAAACAATGCCACGCCCACAGATGCGCACATCCTTAACGCTATCGCAACTAATAGAAGCATTCAGCACGGCACCACCTGCCAGATATAGCGTTTTGCCGCTCGGGACATGTAAGATATTATTCTTTACTGTATGAAAACCCGGACCGAAATATATCACGGAGCTGTCTTTGGGATCAGGCTTATAGGTCTCTGGAGCATCGGTAAAAATTTGCAGGTTATGAAAAATATCACCGTTCACTTCCAGTGAAAGATTACAGGGCCTAGACAGTGAGAACGTAAGCGTATTTCCTTTTATCTTCGGTTCAAAGCCATAAGACAACGGACGGATACGAGCCGTTCGAACTTTTTCGCGGTTGTAAGTTACCGAAAACTCCACGGTTCCCGAAAAATCGAAATTGACCATAGAACTGCTGGTTACACGATGCATATCCACCAGCGCTTCGTACTCATACAAATCTTGCCACTGCCCACCGGAAACGCGCACCTTTACTGTGAAATCATTATTATGAGGAATACTGTCCGAAACCGGGAAAGTAATGATTTGCTGAGAGAACACATTCCCCACATGACAAATAAAGAATAGGATAAATAATTGTTTGAAATTCATGCTGGTATTAATTTGATTTTCCTGTTCCGTAAAAAAGCAATGTTCCAAATGCCGGTTGATCGCGGTCATATCCTTCCGGGCGAATTTTTTTTATGACTTGTTCAGTATATGGCATAGATAGACCTTTAATGCGTACATAGTGGTTATACACCATTTCATAAACAGGGATAAAATGTCCACGGCTTTTATCCGAAATCACTGTCCAGTCAGAATATCTGCCGGTAACATCTTTCCATGTTGTAAAAGGCACGTTATCATCGCCCAAATTGTACCGGGCAACATATTCAAATCCTTTAAGCAGGCGATTATCAAAAGCACTGTACAGATCGTCTCCCTGATTATATGCAATCTCACAAACTGTTGCCAAGGCACCAATTCCTAACTGGGAATGCCCCTGATCCCGCCCACTTTCCTGAACTTGTCCTGTGGTACCACTAATGTAATTTTGAATAGTCCCGTTGTCGTTTGCGTTGTAATAAAAGTCAATTGCTTTATTATACATCGCCTTATTATCTAAATAAATAGCCGCTGAAATATAAGTCTTAGTTACTATAGGACCCCAATTCCCGTTCGTATATGCTTTGGTTTTATAAAACGTTTCGCAGACCGGAAGAAAAATAGTAGTTATCATCTTGTTTATCTTACTCATTTCTTCTGGTGTCATGCCTTTATAAGTATAACGAAGAATTTCCATGGCATTGACAATTTTCATTCCTTCCAAGCCCACCAAAAGAGGGGCATCATTCGTTGCCGGGATAAGCTTTAAGCTATCAGCATAAGCACCCAGAATTTCCAACGTTTTCTTTGCGTGGCTTTCATCTTTTGTCGCAATCCACATTAAAGCATTCAGGTAAGCAGCACTAAAATCGGCTTCCATTTTACTTTTTGTGTAGGCATATTGACCATCGCGCGAAATAACTCTGAAAGGTCCATTCATCTTATATTGAGCACTGGCACACGGATGATTCTTCAACAATTCATACGATCCGTATTCTGGCATCGTCTTCTTTGTTACCACTTCAAATATGTGGTCCAAAGATTCCCGTGAGTGAAGAATGCCCGGATGAACAAAACTCTTTTTATGTTTAATATTGAAATTATTGATCGATTTTCTGTTTTGTGCCGAAGTTTGAACTGTTGCACAAAAGAAAAACATCGCAAGTAAGAGCCAGATTGCATTTTGTTTTTTCATTTTACTCTTTTATTATTATCCGATTAGATAGAATGATGGTTATGAATATACTATATTTCTTCATTTTGCAGAACGATGGTTCTTTGAATTTATTTTTGGACGCTGAATGTACGAATTACAGGGTCAGCCGTTTGTATTTTTGGCTCTACACTCCGTCCATACTGCCAGGCAACCACAGTTACTTTTACAGGAAACTTAGCCCTCGGTGGAATTGTTGTCAAAACCAATTTTCCATCTTTTATTTCCGCCGGCCCTTCCTGCACGTAATAATAAACGGGCATTCCACTGCTGGCTGTTGCGCGCAAATCTACTGATTTTACGGATTGGTTGATGTCTTGAATAGAATCAAAACTAATTTTTTGCTCTTTGCCCTCTTTGTTCGGATACGGAATGTGTAAATACATTTGTTGAACAGTACTTTTGTAGTTAGCATCGCCGTCATTATTCATAATCAGACACATATCCGCTGTACGTTTTACGTTGTTCAATCCCATACGGGAAAACCGAACGGTAAATGTACTATCATTTACTTTCTCTACCGGACCACAAATACAAGAAATAACTGTCTTTGTTGTAGCATGATTATTTGTTATTTTAGCATGTAAACTATCGGTAAATGCCGGCGAGATATGAAATGTAAGCCCGTCAGCTTCCGGTTCAAATTTTCCCAGATAGCGAGCGAAGTGCTTCAAATTAAATTCCAGCAATTCTCGATTTTGCACATAACCGAGGTATTGCTCCTTTTTTCCTCGCTGGCGGGCATAAATACTTTCGGTGAGTTTAGCCATTTCTTTGTCGAAATACCAAAAGGCACTATCTCTATTCCCCGCATACAATTTGTTGGGTGCAGCTATTGCTTTCGGCAACCGATCTTTATGCCAACGGTCAACCAACCACCCATTTTGTGGATTAACCGAAATCAAATTCACCGGTTGGTCCATCGGACTCTTCTTTGGTAAACGGTATTTTACAGCCTTCTCAATAAACAATCCAAGGTATTCAACCAACTGCTCCGAAAAGTCAAAATGCCCACGACCGGCATCGCATAAAAATGAGATGCATGATTTCGGGTGTGCTTTTTTGTAGTTTAACCCCGGCTCAATGCGGGCTTCCCACCATTCGTATTCACCTTCCACCATCAAACCGGGAATGCCATTTATCTTCAGTTTAGTCCAATCCAGATTCGGACGGCCATAACCGGTCAGGTTTGTTGAAGGTGCATCACCATGTACCGAAAGAACGGCCAGCGTTCGATCGTTATTCTGAGCTGCAAAGTTCCAGGAAAAAGTAGCCATAGCCGAATGGCCCATGGGTATAACCGGGGCATATTTCAATTCGGAATAACCCGAAAATGCAGCCAGCGAATCCAGCATTTGATTAAAAATATCCTGAACATTTGTTTTTGAGTCCCAAACCTGATCCAATCCGGGTGTAATCCATATTTCGGCAATGCCCAGCTGAGCCATTTTCTTGCGAAATCCGGAATGCTCCAGAATACCTTCTTCTAACATATTATGCTGTCCAACAATAACGGCACGCACCTGTTTACAATTTTCGGGAATCCACAAAAAAGCACGCGGATGATCATTGGTCTCCGACGAGATATATTTATTTACAGTTACAGACCATTGCCATTCTGCAGCAAAAACTGATGTCGTTGCAAAAATCAGAAATAACAATGCTATTGATTTTTTTCTCAGGATAGAATTCATAATAAAGATAGTTGACATTCATAGATGAATAGAAAGAATTCAAATTACTGCTGATAATCTAAAGCTACTCTCAATTGGAAAATACAATTATAGCTATAAATACGAAGCAAATCAACTAAACACTTATAATAACTCTCTAAAATATACTCTTTTTTCTGTTTTGAAGTAGAAATAGCTAAGGAAAACAAAGGCGTTCACAAAGCAAGCATAGAAGATACTTACTGATTCAAAGAGTTAGAACATATAAGAAAATGGATAGTATGCTCAAAATTGCTTACGAATAAAAAAACAAACATAGGCATAGATCTCAGGGTTGTGGACGTATTCAAATATATTCGATTTTCAATTCAAATTATCAAATACATAATCTGAAATAAAAAACGAAAGGACTAAGTTCGGTTATGTTCCGAACTCAGTCCTTTTGATTTTTAACGGTTATTTCACCTAACTACCAGGGGAGATAAATCAATTAAATCGTTTTTAAATCTGGAAATGCTTCTTTTCGTTCACTTCAAAAAGCCGGTTTATAGGGCCTTCCTGTTTCACTCTAATTTGCTGAGATAGTTAGCGACATACTATTCTCCCTCTCCTACTTTTTACCCAGAACTACATCAATAGCAGATCCAACAGGATTCTCTGTTTTATAGTCAAACCCGACCAACGCTGCCATGGTTTTAGCATATTGGTTATTGTAATACTGCCCTTCCGTTATTTCACCCATTGCAGGACTGTCAGGACCAATTGCTATAAACCAGGTTTGGCTTGAATTAGCCGTGTTACTTCCATGGTCTTTCCATCCGGCAGGTCCTTCGCCTCTTCCGTGATCGCAAGTAACAAGTAAAGTCGTTTTATCCTTGTACGCCGGATTGTGCTGCACCCAGTCCCACAATTTTCTCAGAAAGTTGTCGGTATAATGAGCAGAATTGAGGTAATCGTTGTATCTTCCCCCATGAGCAAAGTCGTCTGTCTCGTCAAAGGCCAGATAGAGTATTCGGGGTTTCTTTTCTTTTAAGTATTCAAAGCCAATATTGAAGGTAGCCGCATCCAACCTTACGCCATCAAAAACATCGGGTAAGGCAGTTTGCATTTCATTGAGGAGTTCAATTTTATCGTTATTGTTTAAGCCTTCAACTTTCTCAAAAGCAGCGTTCACCAAAAGACCACTTCTTTTTTCATTTAGAATGTCGTTAAATGCATCCCATGATGAGAACGCGGCTATACGCCCATTGAACTCGGCTGATTTGTTCATCATTTCAAATAATCCAACATTCGGGTTCGGTCCGAATTCATTGGAATTAACACGTACATCGGCAAATCCTGTTAGAATTTCATTGTATCCCGGATAGGAGAACCAATAGGGGTTTTTTACATTCACAAAACAACCTTTAGTCCGGTTACCATAAATCTGACCTTGTTCAGCTACCGTTCCCCAGATAAATGGCAGCAACATCTTTCGCCGTTCAGCAAGATTGTCGTTCCAGTATCTTTTCTCGTATTTACTGGTATTTTCCACTAATTGTTTGTTATGAAGAAATGATGAATCGGCGCCATTAAAAAGCTCTTGCCATCTGAATCCATCAATTGTAACCAGAATGATATTCTGGGTTTTTGTTTTTGTGCCAGCCATGAGTGAAATACTCATAGATAAAATAAGAAGTTGCAGGAATATCTTTTTCATCGGATTTATTTTTAATTAAATGATTAGTCACTAGTTTATTTCAGGAGCCACATAACTCCATTAATATCATCGTTGCTGCCGAAGCCTTGAGCCGTCAATGCAGCATTGTAATTGGTGGCATTGGTTGTCTTTTCATTATCGAAATACTGAAAGCGCATAGCGATTGTCTCATTGTTTCCGGTTCCGGTTCCTGTCTCGAAAGTTGGAACACCTGTACGACGATAGGTGAAGTAAGATTCCAATCCTGAGTGGAAAGCCAATGCCAGATATTTCTGTTGCAAAATCTGAGTCAACCCTGTATTGTCATTGCCGGTATACTTAACCGTTGATTGATTATAATAAGTATCCCAGTCCACATTTACAGAGTAAGTATTATAGGGTGACGCATCGCTTATTCCCGATCCTTGTTTCATAAAATATACACTCATTGTTCCCGAAGAAGGAATGCTGTAAAATGCCCATGAAGCTTTGATGCCGGCTTTGTAATAATCCTCGGCTGTTCCCAATGGTCCTGTTGCAATCCAACCTCTATTGATCGCTTCGGCAATATTGAAACACATCTCCTGATAACTGATTTCCAACGTTGGTTCTCCAACATATGTTCTATAATAATGATATCTGTTGATCATCGAGTATTGTCCATTCGTATTTTTTGTATACATGGTACCCTGATCTTCCCCGGGGTTTGCCCCTTTGAATACATTAAAATCCGTGGCAGAATACGTAGAGAGTAAAGCTTGTGCCGGCTCACAGGTAATGAACACCCGTGGATCCTGCAGTTTGGTAAGCAAACCTACGTAAGTGTCTGAGCAGTTTTCACGGGTGGCATTATATCCGTATGTTCCGGGATTCCGTGGATACATATTGCTTGGATACAAATAGGTGAATTTCAAATCATCATCTGCACTTGTCATAATTGGATAAGTGGTCGGATCAGCGATGATTTTAGCAAATTGTTGTTTTACATTCAGGTCAGTGTCCGCCGTTTTCTTACTCAGATGAATAAGGAGACGCAGGCGGAATGTATTTACAAGTTTCTGCCATTTACTTAAATTATTGTTGTAATAAATGTCACCGGTAATTGACGTTCCTTTAGATATTTCGGTGGCAAGTAATGAATTTGCTGTTTCCAACCATTCGAAAGCATGAGTAAAAACTTCCTTTTGAGTATCGTACTTTGGTGTCAGATTGCTTACACCCCCCAAAGCTTCACTCATAGGGATATCGCCCATTTCGAGACTCATTTTCGTGAAATAGTATGCTTTCAGGAAGTCGGCAAGTGCTACATAAGCCTCACTGCCATTTGCTTCTTTTTCCATTTGAACCACATTTTTGAGAGTTGTATAGTAATTATCACCGGCACCGAAATCGTAGCGGTTGTTACCATAGTAGTCGTAGTTCATTAAGTAGTACTGACACCACCGTTCATCCATCCCCTCAGGTTCGTCATTCAACGTGTATAATACATTGTTAAGTAATATGGACGCTGGTACTGATTCTGCTAAGTTTTGGTTTTTCTTAAGCTCATTAAAATCACTACACGATGAAAGAAGCAGCGCAAAAACCGAAACAATAACCAATAATATAGTATTATTTTTCATTTTAGTATGCATTAAAATTAGAATGTAACATTAAAATTCACACCATATCTACGGGTAGTAGGTGTTTGAAGTCCCGTGGAACTTGAAGCCCCATTGTATTGATCCAGATCTACGTCTTTAAAGCGCGACTCACCATAGATGTAAAGCAAATTTCTTGCAACTAAGGACAAGGAAGCTTTTGATATTTTAAGCGGAGCAATCCATTTTTCAGGAAAATTAAAGCCAACGGTCAATTCGCGTAACTTAATATAAGTTTTGCTCATTAGGTCAGCTTCATTTACACCATAATACTTGCTTACATAGTCCTGCACTTGTGTAGTGGCAGTATTTGGAGTAAATTGAAGTGCATCATAATTGGTTATTGCACCCGTTTTACTATCATACTTAATAGCCACTCCATTAGACACAACCACACCTTGACCAACATAAGCTCCCGCCCAGGTTTTCTCACCGGCATGCAAATCGTCCAAACTTCTGGCAACACCATAAGCACCTTGTACTGTTTCAATATTACTACCACCACGCATGGTTTTCGTATACAGGTAGTCAACCATAACACCACCCACATTACCATCGAACTGAAAGCTTACATACGCATTTTTATAGCTAAATCTGTTAGACAAACTCCATTGGAAATCTCCGTTCATGTTTCCCAGATATTGGCTTACTTGCATAACAAGAGGTTTTCCTGACGAGTCGTGGATAATCTGACCATCCTTTGTTTTATAAAATGCTGTTCCGTAAAGTTTGTCAGTCCTGTCACCTTGTTTAAAGAAAGTATTATAAGTATCCTGACCTGAAGGAAGTTTTGAGTAGACCTCTTTAAAAGTACTCCAGTTAGCTAGAACATCCCAGCTGAAATCCTTGGTTTTAAGCGGAACCCCTTTAAACGATAGCTCAACACCGGTTTTGCGGGTTTTTAAGGCATTGATGTAATTGTACTCATATCCGGTAGTGGTCGAAATCTCATTCTGCAGGATTTTAGGTCCATCTATATATTGAAACACAGTTGCATTAAGTCCTAAACGATTTTTCAGGAAGCTTATATCAATCCCTTCTTCATAATTTACACGAACTTCGGGTTGTATATTTGAATCATAAAGCGTATTTGTATAACTGGCTGAAGTTTCGTTATTGTATAACTTTGAAATTGAATAGGTATTACCCATCGAATAACTTGGTCCGCCATAAGGCGATAGATAATTAGTTCCGTAATCCAGCGGATAACCGTAAATACTAGTAGAAGCACTTCCACCAAGTGCCGTAATCGTGTTGAATGGAGCTGTACCGATTGTTTCACTAGTAGGTACACTTTTTACCTCCGCAAAAGACCCCCTTAACTTCAACGACGAAATAAAATCCGGTAATTTTACGTAATCCGAGACCAAAGTAGCCACTGACACGCTTGGGTAAAAATAGGTATCGTTACTGCTTACAATAGCCGACGATTTATCCACACGAGCCGTTGCCGAAACTGTGGCATATTTTCCAAAATCCATATCCATAGAGGCATATGCACTGTAAACATTCATGCGGGATGAAAAACTGGTTGATTGAACAGCATTCAACGAGTTACTGAATGAATAGACATCGGGTACAACCAAATAATCGGTAGATGTAAAGTTGGAGTTATATTTAAATATACGGATATTACCTCCTGCCAAACCAGACAATTGAATAAAATCTCCTAACATATAATTGTAATTCAGCTGCAAGTCGGTATTGTTATCCATTAAATTGCGATGGTCCTCGCGATAGTCACCCATACCACCTTCACGACCGTAAGGGTGCGCGGAGAATGGCATCTTTTCGGTGCGTAGCAGATTGTAAGTCGACATTTGTGTACGTAGACTCAAATTTAAATGATCGTCGATAATGTAATGGCCGGTAAAATATCCATATGTGTCTTTTTTATCATGCCCTCTTAACCATTCTTTCACCATTAACCAAGGATTGTGGTAACGTTGGTATTCAGCAAAAACAGATTGGGTATTTGTTTTTCCGGTTTGCCAAATTCCTTTAATAGTTGGGTCGTTTACATCCCAGTCTGCACCTGTCCATATACCCACGTTGTATATCAAACTATTCGGTCCGTAACTAACATCGGGGTAATTCGGGGTGTACTGATAATTAAAGTTCACATTCGCATCTATCGAAAATTTCTTGCTGATATTATAAGATGCGAACACATTGAAATTTGTGATGTTCAAATTCATGTTCGGAATAATACTTTTCTGATAGGAATGCGACATTGAGGTTCTGACTGTATAATCATCGCCACTTTTAGTCACCGAGATATTATCTGTTGTCTGAAATCCGGTTTGAAGAAAACTACCTAAGTTATTCTTATTTCTAGCTACATAAGGCGTTGGTTTAATATGGCCGGTATATTTCACATCGCCAAAAGTAGTTGTCCATGTTTGATTTGGGGTATATTCACCATCCCATTGCGGTATCAATTGTCCTTTGAATTTAGGTCCCCAAACATCGTAATCACCATCATTCAATCCTCCACCTTTTCCATCACCAAAAGCATAAATTTCGTTTTCACCAGCACCATATTCAGTTTGTAAACGTGGAAATGCTAGAAATCCTTTATCAAACATATTTGAAGAATTCACTTCAACGCTTAATCCTTTTTTGCCTTTAGTCCCTTTTTTAGTAGTAATCAGAATAGCTCCGTTTTTAGCTCGGCTACCATACAAAGCTGCAGCAGCAGGGCCTTTCAGAACAGAGTAAGAATCAATATCATCCGGGCTAATATTCCATGTATCCGAACTGATAGGAACACCATCCACCACGTACAATGTCAGATTATCACCTCTTAGTAGAACGTTTGGCGTGCCTAGCATTTCAGATGATGCTCCTACTGAAAGACCGGCCACTTTCCCTGTTAATCCGGTAATCGGATTCGGGTCACGGGCCTTTACCAAATCTTTACCTTCTACTTCGCTGATAGCATAACCAATCGTGGATTCCTTTTTCTCAATACCAAGTGCCGTTACTACAACTTCTTTAATTGCCTGAGAAGACTCCCGCAATATCTGAACGATTTCATGCTGATCTTTAATTGTGACCTGACTAGGCTCGTAACCAATATACGAAAACGAAAGAATATCACCCTTTTCAGCATTAATGTTGAATCGACCATTTACATCAGTAATAGAACCGATGCTTTTTCCTTTAATTGTAATATTTACTCCTGGTAATTCCAACCCTTTGGAATCTACAATTTTTCCTTGTACGGCAATCTTTTGAGCATAGGCAAAAGTCCCATATAACAGCAAAAACTGAATTAATAGAAAGACGCTAATTTTTTGCATATTTATAATTATTAGTTATGATATTCTTTTTGATTAAACGTAGGAAGTCCCACATTACAATTCATGTACTTTCGTACATGGCTGTAATTCAATATAATAATTGGAATATAATTATGATTGAAGTTCCCCGAAGGAAGATAAAATCAGTTGATATTTTCGAGCTTTACTTCATAAAGATAAATGTTCAACAGTTTTGGAGCATCTTCGCCAACTGATCTCAAACGTTGTTCAAATTTATCTGTATTTTCATCAAGAATATTGAGTGCAACGTTAAGTACCTTGTCGTATTCTTTTTGCGCTACATTACTATTTAGATCACCTTTTTTTACCGACTTATTTAAATACCGTTCTATCTTTTTTACAGATAAGTAAATTTCCGGCTTTCGGAAAATCGTCTTTGTTGCACTGTTACCCGGAGCAACGGGTACCTTATAACTGTAATGGTCATTGAATAAATACATTTTTTTTGCTATTTCATTTCCAAAAAAATGATTTCCAGCCATTTCATCCGTTATATTTTCCGTAGATTGAGCTTGCAAAGTAGACATGAATTCAAAAGTCGGTTTTACGCTGGAAACAGTATTTATAGCTTCAGTCGCTTGAGTTTGTGTTCTGCCGGCAATCAATACTTCCTGAGCATTAGCCGAAGAAATTGTGCATAATAACACAATAGTGAGTTTTCCTAAATTTCTCATTGATTTTACCTTTTTTGATTATACCTATTTGAGTTTACTAGTTCTGTTTAGCATTTGTATATATTAAACATTTTATCTGCAGCAAAATTACACCTAACATATTACTATCTAATTAATGCGATGTTATATTCCAATTAAAAAATTGTCCATTCTCGTTAATTTGTTTACTCATACGAAACAATTAAGAAAGTGCTTTGCTAAAATTTCATTCTTTGTATCGTCTCTATCAGCTTTTCTACGTCCTTAGGATACACTTCGCCGATGTTTCCAATACGAAATGTGTCTCCATTTGATATTTTACCCGGATAAATAACATATCCATTTTCCTTCAAAAGATTATAGAATTTCAGAAACGAATATTCTTTCTGTTGTGGCGACAGAAACGAGGTAATTATTGGCGATTGCATATAATCTGGTAAAAGAGTTTCAAATCCAATCTGCCGCATTCCTTCTACTAGCGTTCTTTGATTTTGGGAGTAACGTTCGAAGCGTTTTCCGATTCCCCCTTCTTCTTCTAACTCAACGAGCGCCTGCAAAAATGCTCTGACTACATGCGTTGGAGATGTAAACCGCCATTTTCCTCCACCATCCATCGTTATCCACTGATCGTATAAATCGAGTGACAACGAATGAGCCTGATTTTTGCATTCTTCCAGCTTGTTTTTCCTAGCTATAATAAATCCGAAACCCGGTACACCCTGAATACATTTATTGGCTGAACTGATCAGAAAATCAATTTGCCATTCGTTGATATCCATGGGAATGCCTCCAAAACTACTCATGGCATCTACAATCGTCGTTTTATTATATTGCTTAGCCAATGCCATAATTTCGCATACCGGATTTAAGATGCCAGTAGTAGTTTCGCAATGTACAATGGCCAGATGGGTTATTTCCGGTATTTCTTCAAGTAATCTTTTCACATGCGCAAGATCCGGCAGACTGGTTTCCGATAAGATATAAGCTTCGTAAGGAATATTCAATACTTTTGCAATCTGTGTCATACGCAGACCATAGGCTCCATTGGCTATGATCAGCAATTTTCCTGAAGAGGAAATAGCAGAACCGACGACCGACTCCACAGCAAATGTCCCGCTGCCCTGCATCAAAACAGTGGAATATTGCTCAGTTGCTGATGTAGCCAGTTGAGTTAGTCGCGTCCGTATTTCCTGAACAACTTTCAGGTTATAATCTTCGTCCCAGGTACACCAATCTCGCAACATTGCAGCCTTAACCGTTTTACTTGTCGATAAAGGACCCGGAGTTAATAACAAATAGGGATTCTCAGGTAAATTCATCTTATTCATTTTCTTTGTCTAATTTAAATTGAACATATTTATTCTTGAAATAAAAATAGGATAGTGTGGTGAGTGCAAGACCCAACACCGAAAGCCCAAGACCAGCCTCACTAAAAAAGTCGATCCATCTGATCTGTGAGCTAAAAAAGTTTTTATAAAACGTTACCCCCAGACTACCCAAATATCCAAAGGCATCGGAAACATAAATGACAAATCCGATATTGCTAACGTATTTAAATGACGAAATGAGCCTTTCGTACAAAAATGCATTGAATGGCACATAGCCGAGATAAAGACCGATGCCGACAACAATCATCCAGACTGCTCCACCAATCAGGTGAGAGGAAAACAGCAAGGTTGCGGCAATAATCAACAGAAAGCCCGCGAAGATGATAAACAAAATCAGATTGAAAGCTTTGTAGTTAGAACGAACAAAGGTGATTAATGCCAACGAAATGAGCGTGAACAACGCAACCGGAATTTCAGCAACTGTAAAAATGCCCGGATCATTTCCATATCCCAAGGACTTCCAGATTTCCACCGAGAAGTTATCGCGTAACTCCCTGAAAATAGTTAGAAAAGTATAGGTAGTTACCAGTAAAATAATTCCCAGGTAGAATTTATGTAGAAAAGTCTTTCTTTCCATCCGATTCATCGGAAGGCGTTTGGTGCGGAGCCGTTCATCTTCAGCGGTGGGAGGAGGAATGCAATCGAGCAAGAAGACAGAAATGACCAACGGAAAGGCAAAAAGTAAACCGGTGAGAAAAGGCATCGCAAACTCGCTTACATGCAGGTCGACCATAAGCCATTTTCCAACCGATTTTACCACTCCTGAAGCAATGATAAAGCTGGCACTGAGTCCTGCTCCCAATAATTCGGTCAACCGTCGGCCTTCCAGGTAGCTAAACACAACACCCCAAATCATTCCCAGCGGGAGCCCGTTGAAGAACATGAAGATAACATTGTAGGGTCTCGGCACAAGCCAAAAAAGCAAGAGAGCCACTTCGGCTATCCCGACAAGGATCAGGATATACCTTGCCCGGGAAGTGGCATTTAATTCCGCAATGTATTTTATTCCCAAAAACTTGCTCAACGTATAGCCTATTACTTGCGAAGTGATAAGCCAGATTTTATAGTCGACACCCCAGAAGCTCATCCCTTCGAAAATCCCTACAGCAAAAGGCTTTCGGAACGCGTACATACAGGAATAAGTGAGAAAGGCGGCAAGTGATACAACCAGCGCAAACACCCAATCGGGTTGACGCTCCATCCAAACACGAATTTTCAGTTGAAATGCGTACATATAAGTAGTGGATTAATGGATAAAATCTTGAAAGGCGTCGTTCAGCATATCCAGAGCCCGATGCAATTCGGCCTCGGAGATAATAAGTGCAGGCGACAAAGTGATTACATTTCCTTGCGAGACCTTAAAGCTCAAACCCTTTTCGAGGCAACGATACATCACTTGCTCCGCTTCGAGGACGGCTCTTTCTTTAGTTGTACGATCGGTAACCAAATCAACACCCCACAAAAGCCCGATTCCACGTACATCCCCGATCATCTCAAATCGTTCCTGCATCTCAAGCAGTCTGGTCTGCATGATTTTGCCAAGCGTTTGCGCGCGCGTCAACAAATCATTCTGTTCAATAACCTCCAAAACAGCCAGTGCAGCAGCACTACCTACCGGTGATTTTTCGTGCGTGAAATGCCCAACCGAATGTTCGGCAACTGCATTGTATTTTTCGTTGGTAAGAACCGCAGCCATGGGAAAAACTCCCCCACCCAATCCCTTCCCGATAGTCACCATGTCGGGAACTATGCCGTAATGTTCAAAGGCAAAGAACTTTCCGGTTCGGCCTAAGGCAATCGGAATTTCATCGAGAATAAGTGTTACATTAAATTCGTCGCACAAGACACGCACTTTCTGCCAAAACCCCGTTACCGGTATTTGTACGTCCGTGTTACGAATTGTTTCGGCAATAAAAGCACCGACATCACCTTCGTTTTCAAAAACATGGCGGATATACGCTACATACACATCCTGATCTGGATCATTTTCCCAAAGCGACCGATATCCTACCGGCTGAGGAACATGCTCTACACCCGACATCAATGGACCCGTGTTTTTCCGAAAAGAAGCTTCGCCACCTACTGAAATTGTATCGAGCCCTCCTCCATGAAACGAACCCCACATCGACACCACTTTATGCTTACCAGTCACTATTCGCGATAGCTTTAGTGCAATGGAGTTAGCTTCGGAACCACCCGGAGCAAAAAGTACCCTATTTAATCCCGGAACCATTGTACACAGTTTTTGAGCCAACTGAATAGACTCACCATTTGTATATCTACGTGGCGAAAAAGGTAATTTTTGCAATGTATTTACAACCGCATCAATTACATGCTTGTTCCGATATCCAACCTGATGCACGTTATTCCCATGAAAATCCAAGATCTTTCTCCCTGAAGCAGTAATTATATAAGGACCTTCACAGGCTGCCAACACTTCCATACAGGGCGTGGACATAGCCTGATGAATAAACAGGCTGGCATCGTTGTCTAATTGTTCAACTGTTTCTGTTTGCAGCCCGGCAATCCATTCTTTTCTTGTTTCGGTAAGATTAATATCCCCCTCGGCCTTCATCATTCTATTATTCATGTTTACTTATATTAAACTCTGTTATTAATTACAACGCAAAGGAACACCATCAGTATTACAAGTATATTTCATAGTTATTAAATAGATACAACAGTGTATATCGACTAATTTATTTTTTATATTTTTGCGGAGTATAAAAACAGGATCAATATAAATTTACTATTAGTAAACATGATGAATGGAAACGAAATCAGCTTTGTCGGGAAACGAATAAAAGAAATCAGACTTAGCAAAGGATTAAAATTAGTGGAGGCTGCTATAAAATCAGGCGTAAGCAAGGGGTTACTGTCGCGCATTGAGAATGGACGAACAATACCTTCGTTACCCGTACTTTTCAATATTATAAATGCCTTGGATGAAAATCCGACAACTTTCTTTGAGCAGTTAAACTTCAGCTCAGATTCTCCTTTTTATATGTTGCTAAAAAAGGGGGATTATCAGCCGATAGAAAAGGAATACTCCATTGGCTTTCATTATTTTTCAATTATGAGCCATTCGTTTAAAGATATCACGTTCAGCGTTGTGTATCTGGAGCTAGAACCTCAGGCTAGGCGCGAGATGGTTACTACCGACGGAATGGAATTTATCTATTTAGTAGAAGGAGATATTGATTACAAACTGGGAGACACTACTATTACAATGAATCAGGGCGATTCGTTATTTTTCGATGGGCGTGTATCTCATCTGAAAATCAATAAATCAACAAAAACTGCCCGAATACTTGTTATTTACTTATTATTTAATCAATAAAAAGAATTTTATGTCGCAAAATGTAGAAATGATTGTTTTTGATATGGCCGGAACAACCATCAAGGATAACCATGAAGTGGAAGATTGCTTTATCAAAGCCGTAAATGAAACCGGATTAACCACCACCCACGATGAGATAAACGCCATGATGGGATGGTCGAAACGAAATGTATTTGAAAAATTATGGAAAAAGGAATTGCCTAAGGCATCGGCAAAGGACTTAGACAAACGAATCGACTATTCGTACGATGCTTTCCGTGAAATTCTGGAGGCACATTATATGCACACCGACGTATTCCCGACAGAAGGAACTATGGAAGTATTCGAATTTCTTAAGCAACAACAAATCAAGATTGCACTAACAACCGGATTTTACCGAAAGGTGACCGACATCATCCTTCAAAAGCTACATTGGGATGAAGGTTTGGATCAAAACTATGCGGGCAACGCGTTGATCAATGCATCCATCAGCAGCGACCAGGTGATAGCCAGCCGACCAGCTCCTTTTATGATTTTTCGCGCTATGGAACTCTGTAATGTAACCGATGTAAGAAAGATCATCAAAATAGGCGATACTCCTTCCGACTTGTCTGAAGGTAAAAATGCCGGTTGCGGCTATTCTTTTGGAGTAACCAATGGAACCCATGCCAAAAGCGAGTTAGAAAAATATGAAAACGACGGATTGCTGGAAAACCTTTTTCAGTTTAAAATAAAGCTTGAAAGCATTTTGTAGAACAAGTCAATTAACACGGCTCAACACCCTCCGATTTATCAACGGCCGCACCGAAGGGTTGAACAAAGGCCGACCGACACCAAAAGCCCATGTGACCGACAACGATTTAGCTGTGGTGATGCCGTATTTCTTATTGAAAAATAATGTCGCACCTACGGAGCTTTGTTGTCTTTATATAACAATTGAATCTAATCGGGTAGGAAGCGGTTTTACCCGCTGTCCTCCCACACCACCTGGCATACGCCTTACGTACCAAGGCGGTTTCTATTAACTTGCCCTTTGCATTCTAAAGTACAGGGACTGTAAGCCTTGTT
>Ga0302205_10000146_pt1 | contig 34348 bp, 52 predicted proteins | sample II_Fen_E1_3_FD_194582 | JGI IMG/M metagenome (GOLD analysis project Ga0302205, IMG submission 194582) | Peat permafrost microbial communities from Stordalen Mire near Abisko, Sweden - II_Fen_E1_3 | ecosystem: Environmental > Terrestrial > Soil > Wetlands > Permafrost | place: Sweden: Abisko...
CGCCTAAAAATAAAGCGAGTAGAATTGCGATGCCTTTTGTTTTCATTGTGGTAATGTTAAATATTTTTTATAAAAGATGTTTGCGAACTTCATCGCCCGTAATCTTACCATATTTGCCTCGCCCTTTTTAAGTCCGTCTGTTCCAAAAGAATAATGATATTTCCGACCCGCAAAATCAAACTCGGTGCATCTCTTTGGTTCTACGAGGCCGGAGATTTTCTCATCCGGCCCGAACTTATAAATTGCGACACAAAATCCACTTAAACATTGCTCGAGGCAAATCTCATAACCATTTTTCTCAAACGAATAATAAAATTCTCTATCATCTGTAATTGCATGCTGAAAATCTTTGAATTGTAGCATATTAGCGATGGTTAGTTTCATCATCCTTTCGTCTTGCAAAGGTGTAGAATTCTTCAATGCGTTTTGCCAACTTAGTGACATCCTGCCATTTGAAATATTCTGCGGTTAGCTTAGCCCTCTCCTCTGCTTGAGCTCGACTCATTCCGTGTTTGTCGATAATCTCGGTCAACCTTGCTCGATATTGTTGTTCCTTATAGATTAAGTCCTTATCGATAACTCCCTGCATTGAAAGAAAGACAACGGATTGGTCTGACCAAAAACTTGAATTGAATGCTTTTTTATCGGAGATGGTTGTTCTGATCGTGGTTAAAGTTTCCTCTATGTAATTATAAGCCTTGTCTGCTTTTTCTCTCCACTCATCATCATTCAGCCCGGCTCTTAATTCTTCAACCGATGGAGGGTTTCCATTCTCTCCGCCCGAGATGATTGAACCACCGAACACCGAAAGCACTCTCTCAACGACTGACATATTCTCGGTTCTTAAACTTTCAAGGTATAAACCCAATTCCCCGACTTCCTCCTCCGTGACACTTCCCGATGCTTGAATTCCGTTAATCAAATCCTCGAGTTGTTTTTCGAAATATGATTTTCGAATTTTACTAATCTTCACCCCACAAATTTCTCTTTCAGTTTCCTTGACCTCGGCCACCGGTTTGTCTTTTTTGACAACCGGCTTTTTAACAATAGCTTTTTTTGGAGGCATATATTTAGAATGGGATGTTTTCAACTCTTATCTCTTGGTCTTCCCCCTCATCGACTGTGACGGGTGCATCAAAATTTGATGGTGCTACCGATTGGCCACCGGCATCCGGCTTAGGTGTTAAGAATTCGAAATTGCTAACAACCACCTCCGTGACATAAACTTTTTTCCCCTCATTATTTTGATAGTCACGAGTGACAATCTTCCCCTCGATAGCGACTTTCTTCCCCTTAGATAAATAATTAGCGAATGTGTCAGCAGGTTTCCCCCAAATAACTAAATTGACGAAATATGTGACTTTCTGCAACACTCCGCTTTTGTCTGTGTAATTATCACTAACTGCGATTGATGTTTGTGCCACATGTTGACCCGATGGGGTTGCCTTAACTTCAACATCTCTCGCTAGATTTCCAATTAAAATGACTTTGTTCATAGTCGTAATATTAAAATAATTTATAATTTCCTTGAGGTGTGAGTAAATCTTTCAACTCCGGCATATCTTTCAAGTTTTTCGGATTGGTTTTGATATACTCCATTTTGCCATCGACTTTCTTTTTCTCGATGATGGTAGGTATCAATAACTCATTATTGAAAAATTGACGGACTCTCTCAAGGTTTAATCCATATTCACCTTTCCCCTTTCCACTCGGCCGATAAACTAATCCCCCGAATAAAATCCAATCTCCAAATCTTGCACTCTGGTTTTCATTCGTGAATAGGTGCTTAATTTCTTTTCGATTGAACTCATAAACTTTTCTCTCATCGCACCACTTCCAAACTTTATGCAAAGCTCTGGCCATATCAGCAAAGAAAGCAATTTTTCTTGCACCGGATTTCCGGCCACAACATAAACATTTTTCTTCCGAGCCATCTGCGATGTGATATTTGATTTCGTTTTCTTTTATGAAATCGAGCAATAGTTTTCTCTGGCCATCATTCAACTCATCACTTTTCATCATCAGTATTTTTCCCATACTATTTGATGACTGGAACGAGGATTAAACGGTAATTCCCCATAAAGGTTTTAACCTTGTTTAATAACTCGACCACATCGTCATTAACTATGATCGTGATGGATGGGTTAGAACCCGCCCAATCGACTTTGGTGATAGTGCCACCGAATTCAATCTCTGGGCATTTACCCGACATCTTTTCCATCTCCTCCTTGATGTTGTTGATGGTATCGATGCAGTTTTGAATATCGGCATCCTTTTCTTCTTTGAATAACTTGTTATCTCGAGAAACGCGCAACTTGTTTGTTTCTGCTTTTTCAATTCTTTCTAAATAAGGCTCATCATCGAATTCAAATCTGCCTTGATAATTTAGAAAGGCTTTATCTAATTTAGCGACAACACTTAGAGATAATGACCACCCGAGTTCATTCTGTTTCCAAGCGATTTGTCTTAATTGAAATTTGCAAGTGATTTTTTCACTTGGCTTGATAGTTGCTTCGGTTAGAAACTCTTTCTCTTTTTTTGCAACTTTTTTGGTTGCGACTGCTTTTACCTTAGTCATAGATTTGATATTTAATTATAATAATTTTTTAACATCATCCTCAATCATCACTAAATATAAACAAGAGAGGAAAGCCTTTTGAAGTTTGGCATCGGTTTGAAAAGGCTTAGCCTCGAACTCTCCTGTGTCTTTACCGAAACGAACAATCCAGTTCCGGTCAAAAGTTTTTTTCAATTCTTCTTCGTAAGCAATTCCATAACCACTAACTTGATAAATATAATCGTGGTAAATTCCGTTTGAGGTCTTAAAATCGATTAAACAGAATTCCCCATCAACGATGGCCACACAATCAAGAGTTCCAACGAAATTATATTTTTCCGAATAGACCAATTTTTCAGTTGAAACGAACTTGACTTTGTGAGTAGTTTCCCAATCTCTAAATGCGAGATAGCAATTTTTAACTTCATCATCCTCCGGCATCGGTGGCATCTTCTTAATCTCTTTTAGTTTGAATTTTATATATTCACTAATTAGATCGTGAGCCATTGTTCCCTTATCGGCCGCCTTGTCTTTGAATTCCCGATGAGCATTTTTCGCCATCGTAATATCTGGCCGAGTAATCTTTCCGATTGTATCAAGGATGAAAAAGATTTTTTCCTCCATCATTTTACAAGCCCAAGGGATTAAGGCGGGTTTATTTAGAATGCTTATTGCCTTAGTGACCGACTTGAGCCATTCTCCATTATCTCGGCGAATATAGACATGCTTATAATTTCCGTATTTCTCATAGAAATCGATTGTGACCCTGCCATCGTAAAGTGTAAATGTGCGAGTTGGTATCTTCTCTAATTTAGCCATATGGTTATTTCTTATTGATAAAGACTGGGCAATTCAATAAATCGAATAATAAACCCTTTGCCTCATCTTGAGTTAGTTTGAAACTTGCCAACTGCGACCCCGTTAAATCATTAAACTTCTCAATCATCTTCTTGCCATCTTCTTTTGAGATTGTTCCGTTGATTATTTTAACATTACACTCCTTAGCAATCATAGTGATTAACTTCGTGTAGTAATCGACTGGTGCGATTTCTTTGGTGGTGCTTGGTATAAAACCATGCGACCCGATTTGAGGTTGTGATGGCAATTCAGTTGAACCACTCGTCTTGATAAATTTGTTTATCATTTCGATTGCGACCTTTTCCGGTATCAATTTTCTTTTAGCATTTCTTTCAGCCTTACTGACTGCCTTTTCTAATGCGAAAGAATTTGGGTAGTTGCCACTCTTTCCGCCTTTCTTTGTGAATGGTTCGAACTTAGCACCGATAGCAGTTTCACCCGATAACATATTCTCCGCAATTAAGATGACACTAATTCCCTTTTGACCCTCTTGTTCGGCATTTGTGTCTATTTTAATACTATCGGGAACGATGCGAATTTTAATCCCCGAGTCTTTTTTCTTGGTAAGTAATCGGGCCATCTCATTGACTCCCGAAACAGTAAGACCGGTGACAGTCTTTCCGCCCTCCTTGAATGAGTAAACATAACTCTCGACTGCCTTGCCTGTTAATTCGGCCTCGATTGCATCATCATCCGCCATCTCCGATGCCACCACGAAAGACTGGCTAGGATTAACCGGACTAAAAACAATCATCTCCCCCTCGTGAACTCTACCCTCCTTGTTTGAAGAAACTGGTTTGACCTGCACAGTTTTCTTCTTAGCAGTTTTTTTAACAACTGCTTTTGCCTTGACCTTAGTCATAAGATTGTTGTTTATTTAATTAAATTATTTTTCTCTTTCGATGATGATTATATTTCGATTACTTCTCTCCTTGCCTCTCTCTTTTCGTAATCGAATGCGACCCTTATCGGCCAATGCTTGAACAAACTTTTGAGCACCCGGAGGGGTCATCTCAAACTTTGTCGCAATCTCTTGCCGAGTCGGGCTATAACCCCAATCAACAACATAACCGAGAATGTAAGCGAATATATCTTCTTCTCGATTTGTTAATGGCATTTTAGCTGTAATCATAAATCTTCCCTGTTAATTATTATGTTAGTATTATACACTATTTTATAAACCTACGCAACACTATTTTTCCCCGATAAATAGGGTCGTAATTCATTGTCATTTTCGATGAGGTTATAGAAATCCCCAATCTCTAAAATTAAATCCGATGATGTTCTCCACTCATCAATCTTTTCTTCGGTCACTTCATCTAATGCAACAATATAACCAATAGCCTTTTTTAACATTTCACGATCGGACTCCATCAGTAAATCGCCCTCATAAAACCTTTGGCCAGTTTGACCCTCGTGGCTATCAAGTAAATTCTTAATAACTTTCAACTGCTCACGAGCCTCATTAACAAATTTGATAATTAAATCCGCCTCTCGAACCAATAGACTTGGTTGTAATTTTTCCAAATCTTCTTTTTTAGTGAATTCCATAAAATAAAATTTAATTTTTATAATCTCTCCTAACCAATGTCGCTTGGTCTGTAAATAACAAAGGAACACTCTCGCCCTCGCCCTCATATCTCCATGCAATAATCACCGCCTCGTTGAGATGAATATTATAGCCAACATAAACGCCAAACACTCTGCGACCCAAGACAACATCACCAACTTTATATTTTGCTTTGAATTTCCCACTATCATCGCACTCTCTTATTTTTTGATAAAACATAAAATTAAACTTTAATTGTGACATCATCCAAGACCTCCAACAATTCACGAGCATCAATCTCCCAATTTATAATCCGACCAATCATCTCATCGATGTCATCGAATTCCCCGAGGGCATCACCATCCAAGATGATTGATTTCCCGTGACAAGTTGTCGTCAATTTATCAGTCTTAGCACGATGTCTTGTTAATAATAAACCTAAATCGGAAGAATAAACGACCACCTGTTGCCATTGTGTTCCGGTATTTTGAATAACATCATAACTAAAACTAATAATGCACTCATCACTCAACTTCTCGATATATCTTTCAATCTCGAGTGGGTCTTTGACATCGATATTCTCGACCCCGAACTCCTTAACCAATACATCCAAAATAATATCGCTTGTTGGCATTTTTACTTTTTCCATAAATTTGATTATTAAAGATTTTTATATTTATTAACATTTGAAACCCAGTTTGTGCAATGGGTCAAACCATTGGCATCTTTCTTATTTGCGAATTTCGCGCCAATCCATTTTTGGCAAATCTTCATCGCATCGTCCTTCCCCTCATCTAAATAATAATTTCTCAATGTCTTGGCCATAGTTCTCGCACCGGCCGACTCATCAACAAAGCATCTCAAATAACTCCCATCATTTCTGTTGACCATATTGCCACCCTTTAGACCCCACCAGTTATGGCAATTTTCACGATCGTATTCTTTATAGAAATATTTTCCCATCCCACTCTCAGCATTTGCGATGCCAAGCAATAACCACTCCGGAACATTAAACTCCTTTGAGGCATTCTTGATTGCGACACCCATGTCATCGACAGTAGCATCCTCAACCTTTTTGATGTCCTCCTTGATATTCGTTTCCTCTTGATGCTTAGGCATCGTGATTGAGGTTTGGTTCAACTGACTCATTTCCTGAGTCAATCTAATCGAGAAACAATTAACAACCATTCCGGCAATCAATCCAACTATTAGCAATAAGCCGATTTGTTTTTTCAACTGCTCTCTTTTTTGTTTTTGAATTCTTGATTTCATACTTTTAGAATAATGATTGTTGTCTTCGCTGAATTGAGTCAAAGACAGTTTTTAGTTTATAAATAAATTCTCTTTCATCTTCCAACTTGATGCAGATATAATCCGACCCATATCTCTTGGCATCACCAGTCGAGAACCCACCAATCGAACCGAACCCGACAAAATCTCCAAGAGTGCAACCCATTTGACCCGCTTTGATTTGGTTAATGGTTTCTCCATTCTCGACACTCGACTTAATCATTCCAACCGCCAACTTGTAAACATCGCAGGTGGTCAACTTTCTCGCCAACTCCTCGCCTTTTATTAAGTGGTCTGGTTTCATACTAGTCTTGTGATAAATCAACGCCCCTCGCATAACCTAGAAATTTATTCTTATAAAGAGTTAGAACCCCGAGGCAGGTGTTAGCGATTTCCTGTTCACTCAAATCCGAGTATTTATTATCAATCATCGCCCCATAAATTTCTTTGAATAACTTTTTTTGAGCATCCTCCTTAATTGCTTTTCTTTCATCCTCTCTTTCTGCATCCTCAATCGAATGGTCAAAGTTTTCAGGGTGAGCCATTTTTTCAATTTCTTGATCGTGGTTAATCATAATTTATTATCTTAAAAATTTAGCTTTATTAAATGGGTAAAATTTCCGACCCCATAACTTGGCAATCTGCTTTGCCTCTCGATTAAACATTTCCTCATAATCAGTTATTGCTTTATGGTTCAACGCCTCATCATAAGTCATCGCACCGAGCATCAACAGAACTTTCACTCGATTGGCATTTCTTAATAAAATGTAATTCTCTTTTTTCATATATGCGACCGGAGAGATGTGGGGATTTCGTTCACACCTCTCCGATTAAATTATTATTTAGAACTGAATTTTTCAGCGTTTCTTATTAAAGCATCTTGGGCAGCACTTGCGATTGTATAACCATAACTCCCGATAGCCTTTGTCATTGCAGTTTCCATGTTATCTCCTTTTTGAATGTGGAGAATTATATCATCGACACATCTTATAATTTCCTCCGTCTTATCATTCCCTCCATCATTCTTTCTCTCGATTGCTTTTTTGTTCTCTGTGTTCATAAATAATTTATCTTAATTTAATGATACTACAATTATACACCTTTTTATAAACCATTGTAAAGCAATCAAATAGTCTTATAAACATTAGGGTATTTTGTTTTATCAACAGGCCCTTTCTGTAAATGTAGATGGCAATGACATCCCCGGCATAATGTTATTAAATTTATTTTTTCATCATTAGTTGGAACTTCATCAATATGATGAACGATTAAATCTTTCTTTTTTTCAGTTCCGCATATTTGGCAAATATAATTATCTCTCATCTTTATTATTTTCGTTAAATTAAACCATTTTGTTTTACCTCTATGGTTCAATCCCTTGACTAACTGATTGACTCTTTGAGCAGACACCCCAAATAAAACACCAATCGCCCGATACGATAACCCTCTATCTTTTAGCTCAATCATTTTTTTTACTCTGTCCATAAATTTATATCTAATTATTATGTCGCAATCGTATTCCTCCGTTGATATTTATCAAGTCCTATAAACAAAGGGGTTAATAAGCCAATAAAAATACTTTCAAATTATTGAACATTTGAATTGTTCTTCGAGGAACAAACAAAAAACCACCCTTTCGAGTGGTTGTTTGTGCAGGTCAAGGCAAAACTTTCCTCCTGCAATATATTTCAATGTGCTAGGAGGCCTTTGTGATCGTAAGTTCTCCATCAACCCAACTTTTCCAATCAATAGAACCATCGGGCAATTTCGGTGTTTCAATTCCGAAATTTAAGCAAAGACTTTCTAATGCTTGAGGTGATAATGCAGGTAGCCAAATTCCGACAGCAGGTGAATTTTTATCTTTGATGATTTTAACATTTGCTTTAGCCATATTGTTATAGTTATTGTCCTTGTCGATATAAGTCCAAGGGCTTTGAATATTATTAGTAATAAAATAATCCTCTTTTAATTTTTGCCATCCATCGACACCGGTATCATTCCCCCACGAATTCAAATCTCCGATGTAAGGTTTTCCGTCACCATCTAATTCAGCGACACCGGCGAATAATGCGTGACCCCATTTCCCCGAACCGACTGGCGGTTTTGGGTATTCTGATTGCCAAGTGCCATTGTTCTCGCCATTGACCGCGAAATAGTTTCCAAGACCCAACAACATCGCCCATGCCATCACATCCATCAACTCCTTTCCACTTCCTGCGATAGAACGATATTCCTTGCCTTGTAGCGACTTTCTGACAGCGATTAGTTCCGGTGACTCGATTGGTTTAACGAGATACTCCGTTTCTGTCATCGCATTGACCACCAAACTGCCATCAGACAGCTTAAAGGTGTCATAACACGGAACTAAGTCCTCCGAGCCGATGCCCCTCTCTACGGCCAATTTGAGGGCATCACGGAGATAGCCACCTTTACCGAACCCGATAGAGGTATAAGCATAAACATCCCGAGCAGAAATCTTGACCCATTCGCCAGTTTCAATGAAATTCAAAACCTCTAAATAATAGGCGAGTGCTTGACCCGTGCAAGAACCGGATGAGCCTTGATTTTTGACCGGTATCTTATAGGGCCTTAATTTCTTATCATTAAATATTTTTATAATTTCCTTGTATCTCTCGACCCCCCAACCATTCCGGCCACGAGTTCCGAAAAATTCTTCTTGGTCTTTGCAGATTTCTCGAACTGCTAAGACCTTTCTAATATCAAATCCCATTTTCCAATCAAAGGGTGCGACTGCCGTGAACGCAAAATCACGAGCATCGTCTTCTTGAGGCATAACACCCCCGATAAATTTCCCCTCGATGTTTAATTCTAAATCTTTGTCCTGCATAAAGTTTAGTTTTACATCCCGAAAATCACATAGGTCATAAAAGCGAGGCTCAAATAAGCCAACCCATTTATTACGACCCAAATTATTTTCCAAAAGATTTTCATTTAATTAAATTTTTCTTCGAGCAAATCATTTATCTTTGCCTCGATTTTTTTAGCGGCCTTAAATCCTAGTAGGGCCGAATTCTCCAAGATGCTTTTTATTTCAGTGATAGCGATGAACCATTCAACAACATCATCGAACCACTCCGGCATCAAAGAAAGTTTTTGAGATTGATGAGCCATTATCAAAAGCAATAAATAGAAAAAGAATTTATAAAACACCTTAGAAAATTTCCACGATGTAAATTTTTTTCTTCTGATCGCATTTGCTGTGCCAAAAATCCAATCAATAACTACGAGCCAAGCAAGGACTTCGATGATGACTGCATCATAACCAATGCAAGAAAAGAGGTAGCCTCCCACTATTGAGATAATCGCCTTAACCTTAAAATTAGATGTGATTGAAATAAACGAATATTCCCACGCCTCTTTTACATGCATATGTTCTTTTTGTTTTAATTTATTATTTACCGGCATATGGTAGCGAGGCATCCCCCTTGTAGGCGAAAAAGAAACCGGCAACCAATAAGAGAATTTCCTTGAACGGAATTTGAGCCAAGACATCTTGACCCGATAAAACTGCTTTGATTATTGCCATCAAATAGGCAATACATAAAACAATTATCAACAGCAATAAAACGACTTTTGTGACTGATTGTAAAATGTTATTCATAGTAAGTATTAAGTTAGATTATTATATTATATTATTAGCGAGATTTTCGACCAAGAAATACCGCTAATGTTAAATAAGAAATCGATGTTTTTTGACCCCGACCACTTAACATAAATGTAAAGAGCCACTTAACATTTTTGTCAGAGGCACTTAACATAAATGTCAACTGCCCTCCCGTCATCAACTTTTCATCCACAGTTTTATCAACATAGTTATAGGCCGAAATTTCTTCCGGCCTCGAACCTTTCAAGAGTGGCTTTCGAGCCACTTAGATGGAGGAATAAATCCCCCATTCGGACTGAACCACACTTCGGCGAGGTAATCATAGATTTCGGCAGGTGTTAGATTTTCAAACACGGTGTGAAAAGAATTGTGAAATCCATCGGGCACTCTTTTGATGTTTTGCCTTTTTGAATTTCCTCCTCGACTCGATGGAATGATGTGATGGTCAGTAATCGTTAAATTGTTTTTTCCCATCATTGCCTCTCTTTCTTTTTTGTTTAATGAACGATTGTGATTATATTAAGCCAAAAACTTAAAACTAATAAAATGAGTAATCCCCCCGAGAGCAATATCGCAATAATAATTGATTTCATAAACGACTAGGCGATTAAATTTCCGTAGAGTTGCCATGTATCAGTCGCAATTTTAATCAATGTCGCTTGTCCTCCTGCACCGGCTATCGACTTATAACTTGATAAAGAATTGATGGTGACTCCTGCACCGGAAAGAGTTACTTTTCCCGCACCTCCTTGAATTAAATAGATTTCAGTTCCTATAGGGAAAGCAACGACCGAATTAGTTGGGATGGTGACAGCGATGGCAGATGCATTTGTTAGAACGACATACTTGAAAGCATCGATTAACGCCAATGTGTAGGTAGTGCCGACCTGCATATTGTTCTTGATCGGAACAGCCAAGACACCCTCATTGTTTAGTCTTGGTAAATTATATTCCTCACCAGTTCCGGCAGACTCGATTGCATTATTTCCACAATCTAAATATAGAGTGGCATTATTTCCCGAGATGTCCGTTCCTGCTGATGGTGTCATTAGTTTCAAAATCTTAGATGCACGACCAAGAGTGGAGGATGTTATAATATATTTATTTGTAGAATATGCGACTGTTTCAGTTTTGCCGGTGACAGCACGAATGGCCGCCTGAACCTGCGATGCGATTAAACTTGTAGATAGAGCAGTTAGAGGTTGACCATTGACGGTAAAATTTATACCTCCCCAAGCATTCATGCCAGACAAAATGCCCCCACTATAAACGCCCTTATAAGCACCCCCCAAACTGTTGTTTCTTATATTTGCCGAACCGGTTGTCTTTCTAACACCGATTGCGTATTTAACACCTGCCGATAAAACAATATTCAAAGATGTAAAATCTCCGGTATTAGAATAGTCACCATTTCCCGCAACAACTGTTCCCAAAACGACTGCGGGGGCATTTGCGACTGTGGTGGCGATAAAGGCCTCAGTATTACCGGCATTCGCATTCATTCCTAAAATACCACCGGTTGTAAGTTTCATATCACTAGCACCGACTGTAAATGTTTGAAAAATACAATATGTTCCTGTGATCGTATCACCAGTATAAGAGTCAGCACCGGCGGCATAACCCATTGAAGTATTAGTGCCAACGATTAAAAATTGAGGAGAAATATTGTCCCAAACAATTCCATCTATATTTATTTTGAATTTTCCGTTATCTCCCGACCTAGCCAATGCAGTAAAAACTGAAACGATAGACGGATTGATGCCACCAGTTAAAAAACCAGATGCTTGAGGTTGCACGCTATCGGGGTTGATAGAGCAAACATTTTCAGCAGGTAATTTTTCTTTTTTTGCAAAGATGTATTTTGCTAATCCCATATTTTTGTAAAATTATTCTTCATCGTTTTTTAAGCCCCTCTCTCTTAAAACATCGCGATATTTTTTATTATCTTTTGAGTTATCTTTTAGAAATTGGAATGGTAAATTTTCAGCATTGAACTTTTCTTTTTTATCATTGACTTTTGCACCAAGTAAAACATAATCGATAGCCATTAGGCTAACAATATTACAAGCCTCGCCCTCATCATTGACTTCAATATCAACCGACAAAATCATTTTTCCGTTTGGTAATTTTTCTGATGTTGTTTTTATATTACTCATAGTTTTATTTTAGCACATTTTTTAAGCACTGACCAAAGTATATTTGCAAGAAATAACTAAAGCGGTCTGTAAATCTTTTGCCCAATTTAATCCTGCAAGATGTGACCATAACATTCCAGTATTAACACCGGCCAAACCATCAATAAAATTTCCGAATTCTTTATAAGTGCCGGAACATTCTGCCTCTGTAAATAAAACAGTTAGATAAGCGATGTTGCCAAGAGCAGAACCCGAGATGACATCATTTCGATATGCCTCTGTAATTAGTTGAGTGTCCGATGCGGATGCTGAACCGACACCAGTTCCCAAAGCGGCTTTTGTAATTTCTCCGGTATAAGTAAAATCACCGACTAATCTTTTTGTGACTGCCGAGAAACCATTATTGCAAATAACATTTTTATGTTCGTCACAAAATGTCATCGTGCCGAGGCGGTATTGACTACCAAACCACTCAAGAAAATTGACCCTTTTAATCCCCGAAAGAACGGGGAGAATGGATGACCTCAAAGCGAGTAAACTCAAATTGTAGGCTTTTTCCCATCCGGTCAAAGTTCTTTGATCGTAGAATTTAGCTGTAATATCGCCTCGGGCGACTAATTTTTCATTGATGTTGTTCATATTCTTATAAATTATTTATGAAAGTAAACTTAAATCTAATCGAAACTCTCTATCGGGGTCTGTGTTTGAGGTGGGTGTGAATGGCCCGACACAAAAGTTTGGGTAAACACCTGCACCGAACGGGTCTTTTAATACTTCCTCCCCGACATTTACATCCTGCCAATCATTCATTTTCGCCTTGATTGATATTTCTTCGGTGACATTTACTTGAACCCAATCACAATAGTATTTTTTAATAACTTGGTCTTTGTTTAATTCAACTGTTTTCTTTCCATCCATTAACTGATTTTGTAAAAATGCGATGATGCCGATTGTCTTTGTTGTGGCGAGGTCAACTTTCCAAACACCCTTAGTCTGCGAGAACATTCTCAATGAAACTTTTTGAATGACGAAACTCTCGATAGTGTTTAGCGATGGAAGATTGATTGAAATTAACTGACCCGATGCGAAACCGGATTGATAAGTATCAAATGAACCCTCTCGAATAGATGCGGCATAACTATCTAATTGTGATTGAGCATAATTTTTCGCCTCATCCTCACTAGCAATCGTCTTATCGATTTTTGAAAACTCATAGCGACCGAATTGAGAAATAGATGCAATGTTTTCGACTTGAACAATAATCGGGATGAGTGGTTTTCCAGTAATTTGAATAGCAGTATTTAGAGCAGGTGCGGAAATAAAGCGAACATACTTCTCATTGTAATTCCACATCGCCTGATAATCAGCATCTTTGTCGATGTTATCGACTCCAACAGTATAATTGACTGATGGTGCGGACTCCTCTGCGGTCACAGCATTGAATGATGGTTCAGTTGCAACAACCTTTTTAATGATGACGAAATCCCAACTTGTAGAACCTCCGGTCACAGGACCATCATCGTATCTTTTACCCAAACCGATTGGCTCTGCGGAAACTGTATTTGTTAGAGTGCCATAATCTTGTGCGGTAGTTAGGTCAGAATAATTTTTTAATATCATCGCAACAGTAGATGCGAATGTTTTGAAACTTAATAAATAATCAACATTGTCCGGCATTTCAGCACCAGTCAACCCGACCCAGTTTGAGTCATTTCTGTAATATCTTGAGTTTGTTCCCGGATGGTTTAACATACCGATGCCATTCGCGGTGCTACCAAAAAAACCACCAGTCATAAGGCCACCAGTCGTCTTTGATGCTGTCTTAAACTTCACCAGTTGCTCAACACCACTTCCGAATGTAGGGATTGATAACAATCTCCCCGCCCCACCTGTTTCAGTCATTACGCCACTTGCGACAGAAATTCCCGTTGCATCGACAACAGTCCACTTTGTGACATCGACAGCAACTCCATCGAAATCATCAAAGAATAAAAATGTATTTGGTCCACTACTGACATTAGTGGTCGCCCCTCCGTAATAAATATAGATGTCTTTATCTGTGCCTAAATCTTCGGCCACCTTAACCCAAATTTTAGCGACTCTATTCGGTGTTGTTCCCGTGACTTTTTCAGTCCAAAAAGGCAATTCAGTCGCCCCATCACTTCCTCTAAATCTAATATCTCCCGAGATGTTTTTATCGGTAGGGAATAAAGCACAATGACTAGCGACATGCACATTGACACCGGCAGAACCCGAACTCTCTCCGACTAATAAAGGTATTTGATACGATGTTCCTGCCCCAGTTTGTCCTGTGATCGTAATCTTTTTTCGATATGTATAGGTAGCAGGTAATCCGACAGTTGGTTTCAATCCAAACTTATAATTAGTTCCGAATGTTTTATTGACTCCATCCCCGACAGCATTCTGTGTTTTATTTGATGCTGAAAGCATTTCTCCGCCCTCAATCATCACAGCATTTCTTAATTGAGTGACATCCGAATTGAATTCAAGAGAGTCACCAATCACGATATTTGACCCCTCTCCGATTGAATAGGGGGCCGATAGCGATGACTTAGCAAAGAAGTGAATATCTCCGGCATAATCAATGAACCAATTATAATTTGTGAGGTTTGCTAATTCAGTCAAAGCCTTATCTCCTCCGATTTTATTGAACACTAATTTTGTGACCGGAATATCACAAGACACATTTGCATAAGTGATGCCCATGCCTTGATAATAATTATCGACAATATATTTAATAATCAATCCGACAGTAGTGCTTGAGAAAGACTCGGTGATTTGTTTTCGAGCCAATTCGGAAGTTTTATCTCGGCAAGTAATATTATAATAAACCGTATCGACAAAAACATTGTTCTTAATTCTCGCAATCTTTCCCGAGAAAATCATGGTCGCACCATCCCAAGCCTCAACCACATCTCCGGCGACCGGCTTGTAAGTTTCACCAACACCGACCTTAATTAAAAACTGACAAATATTTGGTTGGTCATCGATATTGTCCTCAATGGCAAAAGAGTCCCATTCGATAAGACTCGTTTTGTCGACTGCATTTATTTTGACCAGTAAATTCATATCTTAGTTTGATAGAGCATTGCTCAATTTTAATTTGCTTATAATTTGATTTCCTAACTTTTCGGCGGCCTGACCATCGAGCAAAGTATTTCCCGATATGTTGATCGTGACAGAACCAACACCTTGATTTGCCTCTGCAACCTTAGCATTTAGCGCCGATGTGCTGATGACACTCGATGTCTTTCCGGCCTTAGCACGATTGATGGCCTCTGCAAGAGCATTCCATTTCAAGATTTCAGCATTGATTGAGTCGGCAGTCGCCTTTTCATTATTGGCCAAATATGCTTGATAGTTTTTGAATGCTTGGTCTTGGTATTTCCTAATCTCATTATATTTAGCAACCTCAACAGTCAACTCTTTAGCAAGACCCATCGCCTTTGACTCGAATTCTTGGTCGAGAGCCATCTTCTTTTGGTTTAAGTCCTCGATGGTTCGTTGGAACTCGGTCATTGATGCTCTTCTACGAGCCTCTGCGACCTCATTCTGATAGGCAATCTCAATAGTCTTTCTCTCATCAAGGGCGGTTTTTTCTTTCTCATAGGTGGCTTTAGTGGCATCATAATCGGCTTGTAGTTTCGCCATCTCATTATTATGCGATGCGATGTTATCACTATCAACCGACTCATTCATTTTGGTGTTATATTCCACTTTCTTATCAGCAAATTCTTTTGCTAAATCGGAAACCTTTTGCTCTTGTTCAACATAGGCACTAGCATAGTCCTGCTTGATGCCGAGATTATCTTTCGCATATTGAGTATTCAAATCGGAAATCTTTTGAGTGATTTCAACTATCTTATTTCCGACCTCATTCAAAGAGTCAGCCGCACTTTGCATCGTGGACTTAACTTTATCTCCGAACTTAGTCATCTCACTTGATGCTTTTCCAGTTGCCTCCTTGACCTCTGGTGGCCATTTAGCGAGGTTAGCACTAACTGATGCGGATGAACGATTATCTTCGGCAATCTTTTGGTCTGCTAATCCTTGAACCATCGCACCCATTTCATTTATTGCATTATCATTGGCGGTAGTATCGAATTGAAATTTAACCGATAAATCAGCAGTTCCAATATCGACACCGACTTTCGCCAACATTCCCGAGAACCAATTATAGACTTTATTTCCAACATCTAAAGCACCATTGATGAAACCGATGACAGCATTCCCCATCGTCTTCAATCCACCGATGATGACATTAGCGAGAATAACAAGACCGGCCCCGATAACAGCAAAGGCGTTTTGTAATCCTCCGAACTTAATTGATAAATATGCGACACCGGCCGCGATTAAGGCAAGTAATAAAACAATCGGGTTAGCCATCAATGCGGTCATTGCCATTTGAACGAATTTGAATGCTTGAACTAACATCCCCCAAACTTTAATGGAGGCCTCTACAACAGCGATGACGGAAATAAAAGCACCGACCATAGCAAGAACAGTCTTGATGGTTTCTTGATTATCTCTAACGAATTGAACTGCCTTGTCGAGAAACTTAGAAAGAGCCTCTGCGGTAGCAATAATATAGGGTCGTAATTTACCCATCAATTCATCCGATAAATTCATTATCTTATTTTGTAATAATCCAAGAGCATTGGCATTAGCGGCCGCACTTCCTCCGAACTCTGTGGCTAATTCAGCCAACATAACTTTTTGAGCACCCATCACATCACCGGCATCTTGCATCGTTTTAATTTGTTTCTTTTGTGCCTCTGTGAATGTGACACCGACCTTAGTCAATTTAGTGACACCATCAATCGGGTCATTCAATGCTTTTCCTAATTGCATCGCGGTAGCGGCCATTTGTTCTGCCCCGGGAGTTGCACCATTATTCATTGCGGTGGCCATATCGGCAACTGCTTGAGTGGTGGCAGGGAAAACATCTTTTCCGATACGAGTAAATGTTAAAAGCATATTCTCACCGGCAACAACAGCATCATCATCGATGTTTGACATCTCCATAATCGAATTAGCAATATCATTGATGCCTTGAGCAGTCATTCCGGAGATGCCTTTAGTAGAGGCCAGAACAGCATTCAATTGGTTCTGACCACGAATAGCCTCCTCCGATGAGTCCCACATCTTTTTGCCCATATACATTGCCGATGTCGCCAACGCCAAAAGGCCTATATTTAGGCCCTTTGACTTAGTTTCGACACCACCCAAATCAGCTTGAGCCTCTCTTAAAGCGGCTTGAGCCTCATTGACTGCTTTGATGACTATGGTTAAATCCTTTTTATCTGCCATATAAATTTATTTTTGATTATCGAGAACTTCTTTTTTGTGTTCCATCTCCATAAACTTCAAGTATATGGCGATTTTATTGTCATCCATCTCATCGATTTGTTGAGGTGTCCAATGGAATTTTTTACATAGAACATAATCAATGTAATCATCCGGTGGTTCGCTATTTATTCCTACGAGATAAGTGCCGATGAAATCATCTATCTCGTTTGCTATTTTTTTTTCGAAATCTCGTTAATGGCATCGATAATAGTATTAGCATCATCCGAATTCATTTCATCGAAAGTGGATTGAGTGATTGGTTTATCTTCTCCGCTGATCGTAATCTTTTCAACCATGCCCAATAAAGCAATATCATTAGCCGCATCCATATTCACGACATTAAATCCTTTCATTGATTGCTTGTTTCCGCCATTATTAGATGCATCGACTTCCATCTCGGAGTCAACACCTTGAAACATAGCTCGGTTGATTTCTTTTTTTAATTTACGAGTGACGAATTCTTTAACTGTTGCCTCACCATTTGATAATTTGACCTGCATAGATTTTTTAATCTTAGTTTATAAATAAAAGGGGGAGGGATTACCTCCCCCGATTTGGCTTAGTAAGATGTGGTTAGGTTAGAAAGGATGGCCTCGATGCTCTTGCTATCAGCAGTAGAATAAAAGGCTTTGAATTTAACAACCACTTTGGCGAAATCATTATTGTCACCACTCTCAACCGGTTCTCCGAATTTAACTTTAGCCAACTTAATGACCAATTTAGGATTGGCAGAAGTTGCGATTGTGACATCACTATTCACCATTGTGATAATCATTGATTTCTGTGTGCCGTTTAATGCATAATCTCTAACAGTAGTATTTTCAAAAATCATTTCTAATGAACCCTCAATGACTAACTGTTTATTTAAGAAATCGGATGGGCCATCTAAACCGAGCAAATCCTTATCTTCGATGTTCTTGTTAATATCAAGAGATAAAGTTTTAACAGCGATAGCGGTTGGAGAACTTAAACCGGCATAGGTATCAGCAATTCCGGCAGTAATATGTTTAGCCAAGAAAATATTTTCAGCGACTTGAGATGGGGTTGTGACAGAGGCAACACCTTTTTTGCCTTTTAATCCAACCTCGAACTTAACATAGTCACCAACTTTAGCATCTAATTTCAAACTATCAACGACACTATTAGCATAAACCATATGCTCGATGTCATCTTTCTTCACATCGATTGATAAGGTTGGATGCTTAGCAGATTGTAAAACGGAAAAAGTATGATCGTAAGCCAAAGCATTTGGTGCTACTTGAGCAGCAGAATTCACTTGACCCAACGCACCGAGTAAAAAATAACCGATTGATTTGTCCATCACTTCACCGGTAATCTTTCCACCCGATAATCTTTTGATGACAACTTGTTCATCACTATCTTCAATCACGCCCATTGCTCTTTCAGTTGCCTTGACTTCCATTTTATCTTGGATGTCTTGAGTCAATGGTTTTAACCAAATAGCAGGGGTCGCAACTGTGCCTCTAACTGTTTCTTTACCGACACCGATTTGAAATTTTCTTTTTAATACTTCACTCATATTTTTTTAGAGTTAATTTATTTATAAAATTATTTTTTTTTATTACCCAACAACTCAAACAACTTTTCATCGGCCTCAGTTTTATTTTTAGCCTTGATGGTTATGCCATAATCGGGGTAGCAATGTTCTTCTAATTTAATTATAGCACTTTCTTCATCTTTTGTCAGCACACTTTCGACCTTAATTGATTTGTCCTCGAATTTTTTAATAGACATATTATTTAACTTAAAAATTATTAAAATTGTTTTAGCTTAACGCATGTAATATCGATGTCGACAGCCCTCATCAATAGCTCTCTATCTTCCCATGCAAACACGGAACGAATATTGACATCATCACAAGACCCCCCGAGGGTGTCATCCATATCGATAGCATTGTCGATGTCATCAAATACTTTGTTGATAATATCTTCACCATCCTCCTTGCCTCGAGCCTCCTCATTAACTTCCTGCAAAATTCTAACCTTAAAGGTATAAGTTTTCTTGATGTGATTAGTGCTTTCTCTCTCACTAACATTCTCACTCCCAACAATTAAAGCGACAGGGTAATTTGTAAAATTTCCGGCCGTGAATTTATAAACTTCTTTGATTGACTCGATTGAGCTTAATTTAGCGAATAAAGCATTTAAGATTTCTGTTCTCATAATTTTTCAATAGTGTTTATTAAAACTTTGTCGAATATATCATTGACTTGCCCCTCTGTGCTATCGATAGTTCTTTGAACGAATGGATTAGCGGGTTGTCCTTTGACCGACTTAGCGAATATCATTTTTCCTCCGACTTTGAATGCTAGAACCTTTGCTCTTTTCGGAACGATAGGCGAACCATTCGGCCCAAAGATACCCGTGCCATTATGAACCCAAGAGGCATATTTCGAATTCGGTCCGATTTCAACCCCGACATTAAATAATCGCATGTTGACCGACCGCCTCAATGTTCCAGTCTTGGCCGGAACTTCTCTTTTTTCCGTGTTAAGAATTAACGCGCCGACATCTCGAACTGCTTTCACTAATTCATCGCCAACAAGTTGAGGTGCTTTATCAAATCCCGCAATCAGTTTATCTAAATTTCTCACCTCTAATGTCATCATATGGTTATTGGTTTTGATAGATGAATGCCTCAATTCTTGCGAGGCTACCTATCTCAAACTTTCTGATCGCTTTAACTGTATAATAATCTCCATCATAAGAAATCCTGTCAGCCTCTTTCAAATCTTGGTCGATATTGCAAAGTAATTTCAAGGCCTTGCCGGGTGTTCCATCTGTGAGCATCATGTCCTCTGCTTTTATCGGTAGGATTATTCCTTGAATAGTTCCATGCACAATATATTTTTCGTGGTAATCGTAAAGCAATGGCCTCTCGACTGTTATTGTTTTATCAAAAATAAATCTCATAAGATTAAATGTTTATTGATTTGAATGCCGAAAGCATTTTTTTAATATCATCATTGAACTGTAATTCGAAATTGACTGATGCACCCTCCAAACTTTCCGAACTCTCACCCTCTGCCTTACTCTTATTAACGACAGCACCGGCAAACTTCAAACAAGCCAATCTCAAATCATCTGGCACATCAATGGCGATAGCATTCTCACCCTCTCCGCTCGCCTCAAGATGATAACCGGCATTGTATTCGATTTTATAAGCATTTGATAAATCGTATTTTCCACTATAAGCATTTACTTCGATGATGCCCTCACTTGGTCGAACATTGATGTCGGTCACTTCAACGAAAACAGGATTTGAGTAAGTTCCAGTATTTCGATATAACTTGACCCCCGAAAGATTGACTCGATTATCTAAAAATATTTGAAAATCATCCTCCTCGAGTTCTTCTCGACTCACATATTCAATCACCGACCCGAATATCAATTTATTATTGCACCATCTTTCAACGAAACGATTAACTCCATTCACGATGTAGGTCAATTTAGTATCGTAGGTGCTTGAAGTTTCCCCGATATAAGATTTTAACTCTGCTAATTTAATCATAAGATTTTGACTAATTTGTAAATAGGCATTTTAGCCCTCTAATTGCCTCATAGCGAGGCGGTATTTTAAGATGAACATTGACTCATAAAACTTGCTATCTCCTCACCTACCCCCAAAGAATTTAGTTTTTTGGCGGTATTACCACCCTTTAAGGAACTCCTCTTTACTAAACTCCCGACATTCTCCCTCTCGCACCATCTTTTCGTATAAGGTGGCATCCTCGAGCAACATTTTAGGGTCATGCTTGAGTTGTCTTTCTTTCTTGGCTTGAATATCGATGGGTCGAACATACCCGAGATGTTTCAAGACGAATTTAGTCGTCTTTCGAGCAGAGTAGCCATAAATCGGGCAAGAGCCACAATGTAGGTTTTTCTCAAAGAACTTTTGACTCCTATCTGGTAAATACCGGAACAGTCTGACATTCTTTTGATGACCAAATACTCCATCGACTCGACACTTCTTTTCATCTCCCCAAAAATGCACGATAGGAAAATCCCACCCGACACCTTTATTCAACAATTCAATTATTTCTTTCCTCGATAATTCTTCATCAAGGAACTCATCAGCATCGATTGGTATAATCCCGAATGGATTTTTACTGATCGCATAATCAATCGACCTCTCTCTTAATATATTTTCAGCCTCTCCGAATAACTTGAACTCATGCACTTTAATATCAATCGGGTAAAACTTTTTCAATGCATCTAATTCCGCAATAGTTTCTGGGTCACTATCATCACATACGACAACCATCTCATCGATTAAATTTCTTTTGAATAAATCAGTGATGACTCTCGACATATAACGACCCGACTCATTCCCGACAATCATTGAACCGATAACTCTTTGGCCGTTCATCCATTTAGCATCAAACTTATTTTTTCCATTAAAGTAATTAGTTCTCCAAAACTCCGAACCATTATTCAAACTGTCTTTCCCCTCGTGTTTGGCTTCAGCTTTTGAGATTTCAATTTTCCATCCTCGCCTCTTTATGTTTTGGCATAAATCATTGTCCTCCCACATAAAGAAATAATCTTCATCGAAACCCCCGACACTCTCGAACACTTCTCTCCGAACACATAGAACCGAACCATTGACCGAAGTATTTAACCTCGAACAATCGGCCCCAACCATGGCAACACTCTCATCCTTGAAAGGTAATAAAAGGTCGGCAAAAAAATTAGTGCCGACCTCAACATCATCATTCAAAAATAAAATATATTCTCCAAGAGCAGAATTTAACTTAGCACCATCATTACAAGCCTTAGCAAATCCCCCGACTCTATCATTGAAACTTCTCTCAATAATATTCAAAGAGATTGAACCGGACTTCTCGGCTTTTTTAAGAACTTCTAAACTCTTAACATTCTCAATGTCCTTTGTAGGAATGACCACATCAATGAAATCGGTGCGGTATTTCTTACCCAATATGTTAAAACCTTTTAGACTCATTCTCTCGGTGCTACCTTTCCACTCATCGGCGATAGTAGTTTCTTCAACAATCTTTTTATTAGCCAATATCTTGAACTCACTCAATTCCATCCCTCGAATATCTCCGGGAACGAATAGATCGTGACCTTTCAAATATTTAGCTAATACCATCATTGTGATTAAACTAATTCAGCAACAGTCTTTTCAACTAATTCGTTTGCGACATCTTCCTCAAAACCTGCAATGTCACCCTTAACATAAGGTGTGTAGGATTTGATAAATAAAACTGCGGTCAACTTAGAACCTTTTTTAGGTGTCAATTTAGAAGTCCCAACAGAGCCATTGTTCTTGGCGATTTGTTCAGCACTTGATTGAACCTTTTTGTTTTTTTTGCTTGACATACTTTTTTAGAGATTAGTTTGTAAATTGTAAATAATAGGTTATATCTTGGCCCCCTCCGTTAAGAAAGAGGGCCAAAGATAACTAACTATTTTACGCCAACTAATTTGCGACATGCATCTGGTAGAGTATAAACTCCATCAACTGCTTCGGCAACTACCAATTCGATTTGTAGGTTCTTTAATACTTTTTGAGTATCAACGAACATAGTTTCGCCATCCTTAATCCAGTAATACCACATATCACCGAAATAAATTTCAGTAGTATCTGTGCCACTTCCTAAATTAGCAGGGATGTCAACGGTTTCAATAAGACTCTTTTGGAAAATCTTTTGGTCACGCATATCAAAGATAGGCAACCTGTTCAAATCCACAAGAGTGCGAATTAACTTAACACCGGCAGATGAAGTGATGAACACAGCATTTTCTCGGTATTGTTCTGGTAATTCGTAAAACAAATTAACAATATCACCATAAGCGATTGCAGAACCAACCATGTCGATGTGTGCGATGTTTGCTAATCTCAAACCTGTTGGTTTGCCATTACCATCACCGGCAATAAACGCGGTTTCTTCTGCGGCTCTTAAAGACCTTGCACATAATTCACCAACATAGTTCATTATGTTCATTGCAGAAGTATTTAATAACTGACGAGGCATAAGCACACGAGCAGCTAAGTAATAATCTGACAATGTTAATTTTCCGACTGTTGGATTGCTTTCATCGATTTCATCGTTTTCAGCTACCCAATAAGCAGTCACACCAGTTCCTTGAGTAGGTAATTGGAAATTACCAGCCATTTGGAACACGAACGCTAATTTACGCATTTTAGCAATCTTATCTTTGATTACCAAAATGAAACTTGCTAACTGTGTTGGAACAGTATAACCAAAGGAGGCGGTAGATGAGTCAACTGACTTTTCTAAAACGCCATTACATAAGTCCTTGATGAAACCGGCTGCTTTTTCAACAACTTCTTCATCGGTGTCTTTAGTGATAACATTTTTCATGTCACCCTTTAATTCTCCAACAATTTCACTCTTTAGAGTAGGCATCAATTCCTTGATGCTATCTCCCAATAGACCTTTTAATTCGTCCATTGTAATTTCTTTAATGTTCTCCATACTTTTGTAAAGATTAAAATTATTTTTTATTAGTAATCCTTAGCACATACTCGGCTGAGGATTTTTGTTGCAGAGCAACTTGTCTAATACGGAGAATTTTTCGGGTTGCATCGCCCTCTCCATTATTAGTGTCGACCTTTTTTTTGAGAGCTTTCTTCTCTCTTAAGTATTTAATAAAATTATCACTCATTTTAATTTCTTCCGTTATGGTTTCACCTTTGACAGTAAACGAAAGAATGACAACGCCTTTTTCTAAATCATGCTTAACTTTCTCGATAGCCTTTTCTTCTTCAACAACTTCCTTTACTACTTCCTCAGCAACAACGGGGATGACTTCTTCAACAGGTGGGATTGGTTCGATAACCTCTTCCTCTGTTTCTTCTTCGGCATCTTCACCGGATTTGACTGAAATCAATTCTGTGTCTGGGTTAGCACCGACTAAAACTGGTGACCATTCGTAAAGTCTTGCTTTAGTGATGACACGAGTGCCATCTTCTTTCCACTCATCATCAAGAACTCTAAACCCGATTGAAAACTCATCGATGACACCGGCTTTAATTAGATCGTAAGCCTCTTGTGCTTTTTGAACTGTTAAGATGAACTGTCCTTTAATATATAAGCCCTTAGCATCCTCACGAGCCTCAAGGGTTAAAGCAATAGGTGCTTGCCAATCATGTGACCAAACTCCTTTAGGAAGTTTCTTCATCAATGACTCGGCGAATGCACCTTGCTGAATAATATCACCCACTAAATCAACATTGTTAAAAATAGAAACATAGGCCTCAATAATTCCCTCACCTCCGGCCTCCTCAGTCGAAAGTATTTTGAACTTGATGCCCGATAACTTGAAATCCTTTTTTGCCTCTGCGTGATTTTTATTGTCCATAGAATTTAATTTTTTATATTGACTAATTTTATTATAGCACAATTAGACGAATTCATCCAATAGTTTTATTGATTATTTACTGACGGAACGAAATCACATTTGCAATTTGGATGAACTGGTATCTCTCCGGCAATAGTATCGACTGTCCATTTCTGTAAACTCTTAGAAATACATTCGTCACAAGCATCATAGGTCAACCAATCAACATGCTCATAGCCATAATAATCGTAAGTTTGACGATGGGCCTCTGCAATTCCTCTTGCCGTTTCAGTTCGAGCAATCATCGTGGCTCTTGTATCAGTAGCAAAGTCAAACACTTCCGAAACTCTCTTTGTTAAATCAGCAATTCCCTCACCCGACTCAAGGCCGATAGTTAATGACGAATTGAAAGCATCGATAGTTGTGTTATTGATAACTGTTCCAATCTCCTCACTAACTTTAGCAATCCAAGCCTTTAAGAAATCAAGGTCTGCGATATATGGTTGTTGTAATAAATCCGATGCCTGTTTAATTCCTTGCATCACGGTGGCATAAATCAATGGGTCGATGATTGTGATCGTGGCTTGTAGTTCATCCTCGACATCAATTCCCAAATCTCCGATAGCACTTTTCTTATGGTCTTTTAATTTAGTGATAAATCTTTTCTCTTGGTCTTTGAAGAAACTTTTGAAATCTCCAATCCATTTATCTTCTAATAATTTCTCCTCCGACATTCTCGACTTATAGAACAATTCTTTTTGGTCATCGGTTAGACTAAAGGATTTTTTTTTTTACTTTCGTCACTAACGATTTTCAACACGACTGAATTCTTATCTCTTAATTTACTCATCATCTTTTCGGTCACATCGTTGGCCATCTTATTTGTGCGGAAATTTCTCAACGAAACTCTCTTGAGAACTTTTCTCGCGGTCTTTCTATCAACCTGTTGAATATTTAGATCGTGATTAGTGGCCGAACCAACTTTGATGATAGTTTCTGCTGATTTCTTTTGAACACCACCAATGGCAGGAACTGACATTATAGGCATATAAATATAATCACCACCCTCAAGAGGCAAATCGCCATCACATTCACGAATTTCATTTATAGTTCTCCACTTATTCCAAGACTCGGTGTTCTTTCTTAATTCTAAATCCTCATCCTCCTTAGCCAATGAGTCGAAATCTAACCATAAATCCGAACCGAACTTAGGAACAAGAAACTCATTCAACTGTTCAATCCATTCTGTTGCGATTGGCTCAAGAGTCCATTTATTAAATTGATATTCTCCGGTAGATGCGGAGGCACGATTAACATCATCAAAAGTTAAAAGAGATTTTGGAACACCGAACACGGCCGCAATTTCATCTCTGTTCATTCCTCTGCCTTGAATATAATCCAAATCTTTTGGTGAAATAATATCGGCTTTGAATTTTAGACCACCTTGTAGAATTTGAAGTCTGCCAACATTCTCAAGACCGGCCCATTTATTCTTGCCTTTCTTTTCTAATCTTTTAATCTCCGACTTGGTTAAGGTTTCATCTGTTTCCAAATAACCAGTAGGCCGAGCACCATTCTTCAAAAGAGAATTGTTGCTCTGTAAAATATAATCATCATTTTCAGCGGTCTGTCTGACTGCCTCGATGATGCCCATCCCAACATCAGGATTTTGTGGGTTGTAGTTTCTTAAAAAAATAACCTCATCAACTGTATAATCTTTATTGAATGAGCCAATAGTATAATTATAACCGGTGATAAGTCCTTGAGCATCTCTCCTAACCTTGAAATATTCTGGTCTAGCCAAATACATATTTGTAGGCACTTTGTCCGATGGGTTTACTTTCTCTAAAATCCAAGGGGACGCACCCAATAAATCACGATAGATAGCCGACAACTGAAAGAAATTGTATTTAGTAGTTTCCGGATTAACACGATAGAGCAAATCCAATAATTGGTGTTCTAACAATTCAACGACCTTTCCGGCCTTTAATTGATATAACTTAAATTCTATTTGAGCCAAACCCGATGACCGCTTTGCGACACAGGCATAAACCCAAGACTTGTAGAAATCAAGAGCATCACTTCGAGTGATGATTGAATTCAAAATGCCCGAGTTATAAAAAAAAGACAAAGGAACGCTTTTCTTCTCTGTCCGGTTGAAAAATTTTTCAATAAATCCCATATTATTTTTGTGAGTTAAATTTAACTATCTAAATTATAGCACAAATTGACACTTGCGACAATCTATAAATCAATAATGTCAATGGCAACTCTTGGCTTAACAATGAAACGCATTCTCATCATAGCCATATCGGAGAAATCCGGTGATCGTCCAATATTCTGTTTGACTGTTTTCTTATCAACCAAATAAACTGTGCCATCCTTGTCGGTATCTCTTTGTTTTACTTGACCCATTTCCTCGATGAAATCTTGTTTGTCCTCATCACTAGCAAAAGCATCTTCATTGATGCCAATCTCTCCGGCCTCTGCTAATTCGGCCATCTTAAAATAGCATTGAGTTTTTAGATTTCCGAAATTGATATAATATTCTCCTTTTGCCTTTCTTCGTTTCTCGTCTTTGGTTAAGAATGCGGAACTGCCATTTAAGAAACCAATGCATCCCGGGATGTTATCGACAACACCGCCACCGACCCCATCCTCATCAAGAACGATATGCGAAAAGCGAACATTGTGCTTTTGAGCAAACTTCATAATCCACTCGGCTGATTTCTTGGTCGATGACCTTATCTCATAGGGTATCATTGCCACCTTAATCAGTTGTAAGCCATGCCATAGACCAATGGGCATATTATCTCGACCTTTGCGAGAAACATCACCAGTGATGAACCTGTTGCTCTTATCTTCGACCTTAGTGGTGAATAGGTCTTGAATAACCTCGAATGAAAACAAGATTGATGGGTCGTCATCGTATTCCCAATTACCATTGAGCAATCTCTCTCGAGTTGCCTTGTCCTTAATCTTAGTCAACTGAGTTATATAACTCGAACTCAAAAACTTATTATCTGCCGCCAATGCTTTAATAAACTTTTTATGTGTCTCTAACTTCCCATCTTTATCGGGTTTGTAGAATTCCGAATAGGGCCATTCCTTTGTAGGATTACAAGACCCGAGAAGTTTAGGGGTCAATCCGTATTTATCGAGATTGTATCTAATACGAGAAGTCAAGATTGACCAACACTTAAAAGAAATCTGGCCGACTTCATCAACGAAACCGCCAGTCAATTCAAGAGAACCGAGTTCATCATATTCTGGGTCGGATGGTTGATGAGCCAAGTCTTTTAATAATATTTCAGCACCACCCCGAAAGGTGATGATGCTATCTGATGAGTTATATTTATAATCAACACCGGCTTTCAATCCCCACTCTCGACAAACTTGAAAGAAAGTTCTCAATGTTGTTTCCTTTAATCTCTTTAATTTTTTACGACCAATCAACCATCTTGTTTCGGGATACATTCCACACATTAAAATAATCCACGATACACCAAGACGAGATTTGCCCCCTCCTGCCCCACCACCAAACAACAACTCGGTTGTCATATCATCTAACAGGCATTGCCAAGCCTCCTCTTGTTTGATTGTTTGTTCCCAGTTGCATTCTTTCATTTTTATTTTCCTTTTGAATTTATGATCGTGACACGGAATGGCTCGGCCTCATCCTCATTTTCTAATCCGAGTTTTGGTCTAAACTTCTTTATTCGATGCGAGGCATAGAACCTCAACATGTGACCATCGTTTTGAACTATCTTCTGTTTTATCTTGTCCTCGACTATGGTATTAAAACTATCATCAATATTTTCGACTGCTTGTTTGAAATCTTTATCTTCCTTTAACCAAATATAAAATATTGCAGTAGAAACATCTGCCTTAGCAAGTGCGGTAGTGACAATGCTATAACTTTTTCTCAACTCATCGAGAACCCTCAACTTTGTTTTAGCAACTCTATTTTTTGCTTTTGAAATATCTCTATTCAAAGTATCTCTCGGAATTGTTTTACTGCTATCTAAGTTATCTAAGTCATCACCTTTCCCCTTTGATGCCTTTTTATTCTTTTTAGCATCTTGAGTCTTGATGTTGACCTTGAATGTTTGTTTATTTTTTGACTCTTTGCTTTCCATATTGTTCCCGTAGAGCCTTAACGAACCCCACTAATAAATTACTTATTAAAATAATCCATATCACTTGACCAAAGGTAAAACTTCCACCGATTAACTTTAGGAAATAATACCCAATGACGGACTCGACTAATGTTAAAATGATTGTGACGATTATCGCGATTAAAATAACCGAGATTGTTTCTGTGCTAAATTTCATAAGTTAGCGAATGACTGGCATATCTATTCCGTGATTTCTTAGGAATGTGTCCGCCCTCTCATCCTTGTTTTGATTATAAATATTATTGATGATGTCGGTTGCTCGACCATACCGGCAAAAGAAACCACAATCGCAAGAATAATTCTCGTTTGGTTTCCGTTTTAATTCAGCCCCACACGCAGGGCAAATATTTTCTCTTAAATCTTCCCATCTCAAATTGCTTTTCATATGTGTCCTGCTTTTCTTGCCCTCCGATATTCTTGTTTGAAAATTTCTCGGTGGTATTCTTCCTCTGTCATTCCTGCACCCCAAAGAAATAACCATAACCCAATGTCGGCGACTCTATCTTTTATAAAACCTTTGATAGTTTGATGTGGCATATAAGCCTATTATAGCACTAAATTCCTTTAATTGGTATTTGAACGACCGGATTGATTGACGGATTTCCTCCTTGAGTCTTTCTTTGAATTCTCACAATCGACTTGCCCCATTTTTTTTGAAATAACTTAGCTTGATTTTCTTCTTTCTCCATAGTGCGATAACTGGCACATCCTCCTCGCTTTTTAATATGAGCAGAAACATAATGATATTTATTAAAACGCAATATCTTTCGGAACTTTCTCAACACTTGAATTGAATAGTCATAATCTTCTTTCAATCCTAGTCTTTCATCGAACCTCAAATCTTTGTCTTTTATAATACCCATACAAGGGCCGAGAATAACGGATGATAAGCTCAAAGGCGAATATTCACGATAAAACTTTTTATCGGATTGAAGATTGATGCCGAATAGTTTAGTTCCGGCCTCCTCTGTCATGCGAAAGAAATTCTCCATCAAATCATAAACCTCCCCCTCTGTCATCAACGACATTTCGCACTTCTCATAATAGCCGAATTGTTTAATGTCATCATCGAGCAATAAAACATTTTGACCTTTGGTTTTATCTAACATGTAATTTCTGATCGTGGCCATTCCTTTTCCGGCCATATCATCGGGGATGGTAATAATTTTATTCTTATTGAATTTGCGATATTCCGCCGCCTCGAATTCGTGACAAAAAATAATGCCTCGACTAATCCATTTGGCAGTCTGGCAATCATTTGCTCTTTTATAACTTGGTATAGCAATTTCAAACATAATTTTATAATTAAATTAACCGAACCGCATCACTCCCATCCCCCGCCTTTCCGGTTATCAGCATAGTGTTCGCTGGGTTTATTTTACTGATTAAACATTTATCGCACCACCTATCAACACCACAATCACAAATTCTTTTGACTGGCTTTAATCCGTAGGCTTTTAATATCTGCTTAAACATAATTTTTAAGTTTTTTGTTTATGAGTTAGATGCCACATATTACATTGAAAACAATGATAGCACCGGACTATTCTCCCGAACTTCTTTTTGATGTGATGAACTTTATAGATCGCATCTTTTTTTGAATATCTATTTTTTTCAGCACATACCACATTATTATTTGTTAGTTTACAATTAGTTTACAATTAATAACCGAAATCTTCCTTTTTCCAAACCTCCGAAAATATCTTCCAATATTTTATGCCATCGAACGGATGCCGAAATCCATAGACCCACCAAAAAACTTTTAGCTTTAATTTATACATATCACTTAATCAACTTCAAAAACTTGTCACCGGAAAGAACTCGCCCCGTGCCTTTTCTTTTATAATCAGTTTTGCTGTCTAATGCTTGAACTGATTTCAATCCGAGTTTATCTTCGGCAGTTAGCCAATCGATTGAGTTATTAAAAACAAAAACGATGTAGTTATTTTCCTCTAAAACTTCACTGGTAAATTCTTCCTCCTTGTCGATGATTTCGTCATCAAACATCTTGGCCATTTCTTTTTCTAAAAAACCGACCTCAGCAAGTAATTCCTTATCGAGTCCGGCTAATAAAGAGGCATCGAATTCGCCTTTGTTTTTATTTAGTCTTAAATTTAATTCTTTCTCATCCCTCTCATTCAAATCAACCTCAACACAAGGCACTTCGAGATAACCAAGCGACTTGGCGATTGCTAGTCTTTGATGACCACCGACCACGATGTTAATTCTTTTTTTGTTCATGTTGACCACAATCGGCTCAACAAAATCAAATTTCTTAATTGACTTGCTTAACTCTAATTTTTCCCTCGACCCAATCTTGCGAGGATTATACCCCGCAGGAATTAGGTCGGCCACTTTTCTATTAACGATTTTTAAGTTATTTTTTGGCATATTCGTTGATGTCTGAATTTATAATCAAAATTGTTTTAATCTTCTTTCCCATAAACTCACCGGACTCACTGATTTTCTTGAATGCACGATTTGCTTTTTCAATTATTTCCTTAGCATCTTTCTTATAATTGAATTCTTGGTCATCATGCACTTTGAACTTTGTGCGAATATCTTTCTCAATGGCCGCGAAATTCTTAAACTTAGCCCCGTGGAACATTCTCAAGAAAGGATTTGACTCAACCTCAACCGGAATGTTTATCAATGTCCTTTCATTCGTGTCATCAGCGAATGTCACCACAATAGGCAACACCCCAATCAAAAAGAATTTCACATCCTGTCTAATCTTCCCCTCGATTTTTTTATACTTACCATTGAAATCAACTTTGAAAAATAAATTTTTTCTAATCATCTCCGAAAAATCCATAAAATTATTGCTTAATTTTGTAAATCACACCACCGACTTTGACTGTATGCTTTTTAATGCCATACAATCCGCCGAAACTTTCAATCCCCTCCTCATTAAAAATCAACTTGGCCACTCTCTGCCATAAAAATAATGGCAGCCATTTTGGCTTTGTATTTAGAAAGATAATAAAAGAACCCTCAAAACCTTTTCTCATTTTTCGTCTTAATGACTTTTCTTTTTTTCCGTTCATATTATTTAGCAAATGAAAATTTATTAGCGAGATTTTTTCTCATATCGGCCAACTGCTTATCAACTCGAGCCTGTTCTTCTGGTGTGCGAGGCTTAGCCATCTCCTTGAGTTGGTCTTCGACTGTTTTATTCCTAGCGACCTCATCCGAATTTCTTTTAGCCTCCCGACTAATTTCTTTATCTGATGGCAATGGTTTTGGTTTCTCCCACTTCCGAGCATTAGCAATCCAAGTCGCCCATCGCTGTTTGATTGAAAAAGTTTTCTGTTTCTGCCAATGTTGTTTTTTACTTCCATCATTGGTGGCCATAAAATAATCAAGGAACTTTTGTCTTTCTTCTTTCATCGCCTCCGGCAATACTCCAACCGCCTTGTCGAATTTTTCAATCAAGGTGTCATCTGTTTGAGTAGGACTTCCGACAATCCCATCGATTGAGATTAACGAGAAAATCTTTCTCTTAGTTTTATCTTCTCGGAGAATTTCTGTTTTAATAAATCCTCTTTCCTCTAAACTTGAAATCAATCGACTGACTTGAGTGACCGAGATGTCAAACAGTTTTGCGAAATAATCATTTCTCGCCCAACAGTAGCCCTCGAAATTACTCAATGCTGTTATTTCCGCAAATAACAATTTAGCGGTAGAACCAACCTTTTTGTCATATCTGACGGTTGCGGGAATGACTGCCCAAAAATTGGGTCTAACAATTTCTTTGTCCTCTTGCATATATATTTATATTATACACTTTTTTATAAACTCTGGCAAACCACTATCTCGACACGGGGGTCACTTCTATCGACTCCACCGGTTTCATAATAGGTGGAACGAATGAAGTCATCATTGTCATCGGGTATGCACTTAAATTCAACAAGAGCATCGCAGAAAAACTTTTCAACTATCGACAGAACATTTGCCCTGTCACTCTTTCGATTTTGTCCTTTGTAGAGAGTAAATCTTAAATCGATAGGTGTCTTTAATTTGAGATTTCCCAATTGGTCTTGCATTAGATCGTGGTAAATAACTTTCATCTGGTTATTGACCATAAAATTTAAGTTTCGATAAATGTTCATGTTCAATGCAATCTTTTTATCTTTCTTTGTTTTTCTAGGCAAGGTGACGCTAACTGGACTAATAATGTTTATAGTAGCCATAAATTTGACAAGCTAAATTTTGTTTATAAGATTGGAGGTTTAATGACATCAGTCATTTCCTCCTTGAGAGTAGATGAATATTTGCCTCTTAGATAACTATCAATCTGCCTCCAGTTGGTTTTAGGCATCCTTGCGACTAAATCATCAACATTGGCACGAATAATGGCTCTAAACTGATTGTAGGCCTTATCTAGCCCCTTTCCTCTATGATGATAAGTGCAAACCGGAACGATGGCCCAAGCCTCATTGATTTGCACCTTATAAGTAAATGCATGTTCCCATTCAACTCGCCCCTCGCACTCACAGCCTCGACCAATGGTCCCGTAAATACATTTCTGCATAAACGGGTCATTGGCAATCTCTGCCCTTAATTTGGGCGGTATAGGCCTCATAGCGAGATGTTAGGCACTTTCTTCTCAAAGATATTCACTCCCTTAATAACACGAACTCCCGAGGCGACTGCCTTTCTGATAAGTCTTTCATCGACTATCAAGAATTCTCTTGGCACATCATTAGGATTGATAACTTCAAAATCGATGACTGTTTTCATTCTAACCGAACCGGCCTCCGTGTGAACAGTTTTCGCCTGTTGAAAATCACTGCCATCAAATTCAAACTCATCTTTCTTAATTTCTCGTTGAGCCTCTTTTAATTCTTTGGTTGAAATTTCTCCTGCCTCCTTTTGAGCAAGTAATTCAGCATCTCTTTTAGCCTTGTCTTTTTCAAATTTGATGCGGTCTTTTTCTTCTTGCTTTTTTCTCGCGATTGCTAATTTCTTTTCCTCCTCCGTTGAATATCTAACCAGTTCAGTTTTGACTATCGCCTCCATCTCCGTCAATGGTGTCGATGCACCTTTGAATTCAGCATTGATTGCACTAACTTGGTCATTCAATGGCTTAACAAAAAACTGCCTCAATTCTTCAACTCTCTTTTTTCTAGCAACAATTGATGATAGAACAATAATCGCCTCTCGATTATCATCTGTGTTTTTAATTTTCAAACTCTTGACCTTAGCCATCATCGAACTACTGTCCTTTTGGATTTCCATAAGAGTGACACCTTTTTCCTTGATAGGTGCGACTTCTTTTTTTTGCTTGACCTGCATAAAATTTTAGATCGTTAAATATTTTTTATAAAAGATGTTTGCGAACTTCATCGCCCGTAATCTTACCATATTTGCCTCGCCCTTTTTAAGTCCGTCTGTTCCAAAAGAATAATGATATTTCCGACCCGCAAAATCAAAC
>Ga0302205_10000162_pt1 | contig 31920 bp, 32 predicted proteins | sample II_Fen_E1_3_FD_194582 | JGI IMG/M metagenome (GOLD analysis project Ga0302205, IMG submission 194582) | Peat permafrost microbial communities from Stordalen Mire near Abisko, Sweden - II_Fen_E1_3 | ecosystem: Environmental > Terrestrial > Soil > Wetlands > Permafrost | place: Sweden: Abisko...
GCATCACCGAAGACAAAAACGCAGTTGCAAACACGGTCATCGATTATCTGTTGGATGTATCGGGAGCAGTGCACTCGTATGCCGTTTCGCAAAAAGACAAAACGCTGCAGGCACGCGTTAACTACAAAGTAACAACTGTAGACCGGATGTCGATACCCTTCCTCCTCAAAGCAGCTGCCATTGTGATTGAAGAAGCCAACAAGCTCACGCCGGAACAGTTGACAGAGCAAGGAATAACAGTAGCCGAAATGACTGAATTTAAAGCTGGTTATACCGAGCTAAACGCCAAAAATTCAGACAAACGCACTGCCGAGATAGATCGCTCAGGTTACACGCAACAAATAGCCGATCTGTTTGCCGAAGCTGGAGACTTAAAAAAGAATGTACTCGACCGCCTTGCTACCCAGTTCCAACGTAAGGCTCCCGAGTTTTATCACAAATACAAAGCCGCCTCAATAGTTATTTACAAGCGAAAATCCAAAACTTCGAAAACCAACGAGGCAAAATAAAAACCAACAAACTATACGGGTGCTGCGATAAAGACAGCACCCGTTTTTTGTTTTATCGGGTTTTTACGGAATGTATTTTGCAAAATAATTAGCTTAAACAACACAAAGTATTTATCTTTGGAACTCCAAATCATAATAACGCAATATTAATCTTTATCGTTAATCGCAATCTTAGTTTAATACAATTCACCATCAAACAACCATGAGAAAAACAAGCTTTCTAATTGTACTATCCATATTGAGTCTGTTATCCGCAAAAAGCTTTTCGCAAACCAGGTCCGGACTTTATGAAATTGCAAGCTGGCAGGGATTTCGACAAGCAGCCATCAGCTATACGTTCGACGACAATTGCTCAAATCAATTGGCAGTGGCAATACCGTTATTTAATGAATACGGATTCCGGACGACGATGTTTGTTCCCTCATCGTGGGTAAAAGACTGGAGCGGACTGCAAGTCGCAGCCGACCGGGGACATGAAATTGCCAGTCACACCGTGACACACACCAACCTGGGAAGTTTAACCGCCGATCAGCAAACAGCAGAATTCAAAAACTCGCAGGACATGATCAATGCCCACATCAAAGGCCACGTGTGCCGTACCATAGCTTATCCGTATTGTGCTCCGGGTAACGATTCGATTTGCGCAAGTTATTACATAGCCGCAAGACATTGTCAGGGATATGTTGAATCAAAAACACCCTCCGATTTTATGAAGATAAGCTCCGTAACCACCGGAAGCGTATCGTCAGTGCAAACTGTTGGCGATTTCAACCGCAAAGTGGAAAAAGCCGACTCTATAAACGGCTGGTGTGTATTTTTGATACACAGCATCGACAACGATGGCGGCTACTCACCTACTCAGTCGGCAGTTCTACGCTCGCATCTCGATTATATCAAGCAACACAGCGATCGGTTTTGGGTTGCTCCCTTTGGCGATGTTGTCCGCTACATCAGAGAACGAGATGCGGCAATTATTCGCGAAACAGCCCAAAGCAAAACAAGCATTACCTTACAAGTATCGGACAAGCTGGAAAATTCCATTTACAACTACCCCATAACAATCAGACGAGTGCTTCCTAAAACCTGGAAGTCGGCCATCATTACACAAAACGGGCAAAAAATAAAAGCGGTAGTTTTGAAAAAAGACGGATTGAACTCCATCGTGTTTGACGTAGTGCCCGATCAGGGAGATATTATTATTGCAAAGAAATAAGATCAGCATTCTCCTGAAAACAGAACTTTACACAAAACAGAAACAAACACGATTTCAGGCTGCTATCAACGACAGATGCAAATTTAAAGTTATTTTTTGCCACTCAAAATATAAATTTGAGTATTTTTGCCGATGATTTCCGGTTTATGCTACTCATCCGCAAGGCACGGTGTGAGTGACATCCGAATTATAAAGAAAAATTTTTACGAATGAAAAAGATAATCTCTTATCCACTCTCATTAGTAGCTTGTTTTCTGTTCTTTTGTGCCATCTGTGTGTTTCATCCTATTCAGTATATTTGCTTAAATGTATTTGGATATCAGGCGCACAAAAGAAGTGTAGACCTACTAAACCTTGTTTTACTGCGTGTGTTACTGGCCTTTTTATCAACGGCAGAAGTAGAAAACAAAACCGATCTGCCCGAAGGCAAACCACTTATATTTGTAGCGAATCATCAGGGCTTGTTCGACATTATCGGCATCGGCTGGTTTCTGCGCAAGTATCACCCCAAGTTTGTAAGTAAAATAGAATTGGGGAAAGGTATTCCCAGCGTGTCGTACAATTTAAGACATGGCGGATCGGTATTGATCGACCGGAAAGATCCCAGACAGGCACTCCCCGCTTTAAAGCAAATGGGAGAATATATTGAAGCTACAAACCGGTCGGCTGTCATCTTCCCCGAAGGAACCCGCTCCAGAACCGGAGAGCCAGGAAACTTTGCTTCCAACGGATTAAAGATCTTGTGCAAATTTGCTCCGAATGCACTGGTAGTCCCCGTCACCATCAACAATTCATGGAAAGTATTTCGTTATGGTAAGTTCCCAATGGGCATTGGTAACCGGCTAAAGTTCACGATTCATCCAGCCATGACTGTAAACGAATGCGATTTCAATACCCTGTTTGAAAAAACAGAAAAAGCCATTGTGGGCGACATCGTTTAATGAACCGGGCTATAACAATGATCTGAGCAAACAGACAAACCAACTAATAATAAATTCAGTATGACCTACCAAGAGTTTCAGCCCGACTTATTATTAGACGATTTTGTAAAAAGTTATTGGTGGTTCGATAACTCCACCCCCGGACAGCTTGACTTTACAATTCTGCCCGACGGTTGTTTTGATCTTATCATTTCGTTCAACGATTACAAACAAAATGAAATATCGCTAACGGGTCTCTGGACCAAACAGGTGGAAGTGTCTATCGAACCCAACACGCAACTCTTCGGAATCCGCTTTAAACTGTTGGCGGTTGATTATATTTTGCAACAAAACATCGCTTCCTTTTGCGACAGTGAACAAGTGAAATCAAATGACTTCTGGCAAATAGACACTATCCCATTCGACGATTTAAATAAGGCGACCGAAGAACTGAATAAAATAATACTATCAATTTTAGGCAGCAAACAGGGAATTGACAGCCGGAAACAGAAACTTTTCAATTTGCTGTACCAAACAAATGGCGAACAAACCGTTGAACAATACTCGCAACAAGTGTGTTGGACAAGCAGGCAAATAAACCGGTATTTTAAAGAGCGATTCGGACTAGCACTAAAAGCGTATTGTAAGATTTTACGGTGTCATGCTTCGTACAAACACATTAAAGATGGGAAACTGTATCCCGAACTTAATTATTTTGATCAGTCGCATTTCATTAAAGATCTGAAAAAGCACACCGGAAATAACCCTACGGAATTATTCGAGAATAAAAACGACCGATTTCTACAATTGGCAACTATGAAGAAAAAGTAGTTTTGCAGTATTAATCATAAAAAAATAGCAAAATGAAATTTAGTAACATCAGACTTTTAGTGAACGACTTCGACAAGTGTTTCACTTTTTACAACGACATTCTTGGTTTAGAATGTACCTGGGGCAAACCCGGCGACAATTTTGCCAGCTTCAACATCGGCATTCCGTCTGGGCTTAATCTGTTTAAAGCAGAACTCATGGACATTGCCATTCAGAACACAGGCACAAGAGAAAATGAATTTGTGCAGGATAAAATGGCAATCATTGTGCAGGTTGACAACCTAAACGAGACTTACAACTCGTTGCAAAGCAAAGGAGTGAATTTTCTGACCGAGCCAAAAGACATGACAGCATGGGGAATACGAGTTGCACACTTCAGAGATCCCGAAAACAATCTGATAGAACTGTATTCGGAGTTACCTAAAGAAAAATGGGACGAAGGTCTGATTGAAGATGAAAAGAATTTTCAAAAAGACAAATGACAAAACAGCAAACCATTAAAGAACTCACAATCATTCCGGGGATCGGCAAGTCGTTGGCTACCGATCTTTGGAATATTGGCATAACTTCTATTGCCGACTTAAAAGGAAAAGATCCCGACATGCTGTATGATCTTTCTAACGCATTTGCCGGAACCGTTCAGGACCGATGTGTGTTGTATGCTTTTAAATGCGCGCTATATTATGCCAATACTCCGACCGATGAGCACGAATCCGAAAAACTAAAATGGTGGAACTGGAAGGATGAAAAATAGTTACAAGGAAATAGTTACGAGTTACGAGGACAAAGTTACAAGAGCAGACTATTAGATAGTATTGCTTAATCAAACCAATTACAATCACTGAGAAATATCAGGCCAAGAGCTACAGAGTCATTAAATTTACATAACAACAAAAAAAAATGAATTATGAAACAACTTGAAAAACTGGCAGAAAACAGTTCTTACACTGCGGTAAACATGGGTAATTTAGCTGACATAATGGATTATTCGCTGATTCATCCGGTAAATAAAAAAGTGCTGGAAGGTAAAGTCTTTTTAAAAGATGCCACTCAGGCAACAGGTACTGAAATCTCATTTAATTCGCTTCCTCCACACTCGGAACAACCCTATTTTCATATCCACCGGAAAAACGAAGAAACGTATATCATATTAAAAGGCTTCGGATTCTTTCAGGTAGACGAAGATTGCTTCAACATCAAAGAAGGGAGTGTTATACGGGTAGCTCCGCAGGGTAACCGCGGCATTTGTAATTCGTCGGACGACACGATGGTTTATATGGTCATTCAATCCAAAGAAAACTCGTTGGAAGAACATACTACTGCCGATGGAGAAAGAATTCCATGCGAACCCAAATGGAGATAAAGAATTAATTTCACGGGTAAATTCGTTCATAACAAAGCTCTGACCGGAAGAAAAATATCCTGTAGTGACGGTGCTCAACCGTCACTACATTTCACAAAACATCCGAACTAATTCCCTTGCCAACTCGTTTTGTAATTCGTACCTTTGCGGGTTCAATTTTCATTTGAGCGCAAATCACACAAGCACCTGCGAGTCCCACTGAACAATAAGAGCTTTTCGCTGAACCAAGAAGTTCTTAAAGTCTGATTTTGTGTTGAGTTCACAGCATTTGTATAATTTGCAATCCTTACTTTAAACAAAACTGTTTTGGCTAAAAATTCCGACATACAACCCATCGAAGCTTCAGAAAGAGTAGAAGTGATCGGTGCCCGGGTCCACAACTTAAAAAATATCGATGTTTCCATTCCGCGTGATGCTTTGACGGTGATTACCGGACTCAGCGGCAGCGGAAAATCGTCACTGGCTTTCGACACGATCTTTGCCGAAGGCCAACGTCGTTACATTGAAACATTCTCGGCTTACGCACGTAGTTTTCTCGGCAATATGGAACGCCCCGATGTGGATAAAATCACCGGATTGAGTCCCGTTATTTCCATTGAACAAAAAACGACCAACAAAAACCCACGGTCAACAGTAGGTACTACCACTGAGATTTACGACTTTCTGCGTTTGCTGTTTGCACGTGCCGGCGAAGCGTTTTCGTACGTCACCGGCGAAAAAATGGTAAAGTATTCCGAAGATCAGATTGTAGATCTGATTCTGAAAGATTACGAAGGAAAGAAAACATTCCTGCTTGCTCCTCTGGTTCGTGGTCGTAAAGGACACTACAAAGAACTGTTCGAACAGATCCGCAAAAAAGGATATCTGCATGTCCGGATCGACGGTGAAATTCGCGAAGCAACTCACGGCCTGAAGCTGGATCGTTATAAGAACCATGACATCGAAGTGGTGATCGACAAACTATTGGTAAGCGAAAAAGACCGTCAACGCCTGAAACAATCGATGCAAAAGGCCATGCAACAGGGCAACGGCATCGTGATGTTGCTGGAAAAAGACGAAGAAAACATTCGCTATTTCAGTAAGATGCTGATGTGCCCCACCAGTGGTATTTCGTACGATGAACCCGCACCGCACAACTTCTCATTCAACTCACCTCACGGAGCTTGTCCACGCTGTAAAGGCCTTGGCTTTGTGAACGAAATTGACATGGACAAAATTGTACCCGACAAAAAGCTCAGTATTTACAATGGTGCCATTGCTCCACTCGGGAAACATAAAAATTCCACGATCTTCTGGCAGATAGAAGCTATACTCGAAAAATATGATTGTACGCTCAAAACACCAGTGTCGGATGTTCCCGACGAAGCCATGGACGAAATAATGAATGGTACCGACGAGCGACTACACATCAAAAATCAGGCTATCGGAACCAATTACTTTCTGAGTTACGACGGCATTCTGAAATACATCGAAATGCAGGCCGAAGCCGGAGCTTCGGCTACCGAACAAAAGTGGGCCAACCAATATTCCAAATCGGTAGTTTGCCCCGAATGCGACGGAGCCAAACTGCGTAAAGAATCCTTATACTTCCGGATTCACGATAAAAACATTGCGCAACTGGCAGCTATGGATATAGCACAATTGTCGGAATGGCTGGCAAAAGTAGAACCTTTTTTGTCGGACAAACAAAAAGCTATTGCAGTAGAAATTCTGAAAGAAATCCGCACCCGACTCCAGTTTTTGCTGGATGTGGGACTCAATTATCTTTCATTGAACCGCAGCTCTCAATCCTTATCGGGCGGTGAAAGTCAACGTATCCGGTTGGCTACGCAGATTGGATCACAGTTGGTAAACGTGCTTTACATTCTCGATGAGCCGAGCATCGGTTTGCATCAACGGGATAACGAACGTCTGATCCGGTCATTGAAACAATTGCGCGACACAGGAAACTCGGTCATTGTGGTGGAACACGACAAAGATATGATGATGGCTGCCGATTACGTTGTTGACATGGGTCCCCATGCCGGACGACTGGGTGGTGAAGTGGTATTCGCAGGAACTCCTCAGGAAATGTTGAAAGCCGACACCCTGACATCAGCTTATCTGAACGGTAAAAAACGGATAGAGATACCGAAAGAAATTCGTCCCGGAAATGGACACTCAATTACGATTAAAGGAGCACGGGGTAATAATCTGAAAAATGTAAATGTCACTTTCCCGTTGGGAAAAATGATTTGCATCACCGGAGTCTCTGGGAGCGGTAAATCGACCCTGATAAACGAAACGCTGCAACCTATCCTGAGTCAGAGCTTCTATCATTCATTGCAAGACCCATTGCCATACGATAGCATAAAAGGGTTAGACTTTATTGACAAAGTGGTGCAAGTGGATCAGTCGCCCATCGGACGTACTCCACGCTCTAATCCGGCTACGTATACCGGCGTTTTTTCGGATATCAGAAATGTATTCGTCACCTTGCCCGAAGCAAAGATTCGCGGTTACAAACCCGGACGCTTCTCGTTTAACACAGCTGGTGGACGATGCGAAGTGTGCGGCGGAAATGGTTACAAGACCATTGAAATGAATTTTTTACCGGATGTATATGTCCCTTGCGAAAGTTGCGACGGGAAACGCTACAATAAAGAAACACTGGAAGTTCGCTTTAAGGGGAAATCCATTGCCGATGTACTGGCTATGACCATCAATCAGGCTGTGGAATTTTTCGAGAATCAACCGTCCATTCTCAACAAAATAAAAACATTGCAGGATGTCGGATTGGGTTACATCAAGCTCGGACAATCCAGCACGACGCTTTCGGGTGGAGAGAGTCAGCGCGTAAAACTGGCTACAGAACTCTCGAAGCGCGATACCGGACAAACACTGTACATACTTGACGAACCGACAACAGGGTTACATTTTGAAGACATCCGCGTCTTACTTGGTGTATTAAACCGACTGGTGAACAAAGGCAACACGGTTATCATTATCGAACACAATATGGATGTTATCAAAGTGGCCGATCATATTATTGACATCGGTCCGGAAGGCGGAGCAGCTGGTGGAACAGTGATTTGTACGGGAACACCACAGCAAGTTGCGAAACATCCGACAAGCGAAACCGGACGGTTTTTGAAGATGGAACTGAATTCTTAAAGGGAAATTAAATTTGCTCCGGTTCTAATGTTTCAGGAAAATATATTATTTTTACATGCTGACTTTCAAATAAAAATACTTTAAAACGCATATTCTTAATCCCCCTTCAGGGGTTAGGGGTCAATTTAGAACAAAATGTCCGAAACAACCAAAAAGAAAGTACTCTTCATCGATCGTGATGGAACTATTATAATTGAACCACCTGTAACGTATCAGGTAGATACCCTGGAACAAATGGAGTTTTTGCCCGCCGTATTGCGCAATCTTCATTTTATCCGGCAAAAACTGGATTTTGAATGGGCTTTGGTTACGAATCAGGATGGTTTGGGAACCGAAGTTTATCCACAGGAAAATTTTGATACCATTCAGGCTAAGTTTCTTCAAACGCTGGCAAACGAAGATATTACTTTCGACAAGATATTTATCGACAAATCCTTTCCCGATGAAAATCTGCCTACCCGTAAACCGGGAACTGCCATGCTTACCGAGTATTTCTCGGAAGAATATGATTTAGAAGGTTCATTTGTTATTGGTGACCGATACACAGACGTTGAATTGGCTAAGAACCTTGGTTGTAAGGCTATTTTCATTAGCGACGATAGTACTATTCTGAAAGAAAAAGAACTGACTGAATTCTGTGCCTTACAGACAACCAGCTGGGACAAAATAACCGAATTTTTATTTGCCGGCGAACGTACCGCCACCATTAAACGCACTACCAAAGAAACTGACATTCATATTGAACTTAATTTAGACGGTTCGGGTAAATGCAGCATTGATACTGGATTGAAATTCTTTGATCACATGTTGGAGCAAATAGGAAAACACTCGGGATCGGACCTTACCATTAAAGTAAAAGGTGATCTGGAAGTAGACGAACACCACACCATCGAAGATACGGCCATAGCACTGGGTGAAGCACTGGGAAAAGCATTAGGAAATAAACGCGGCATTGAACGCTACGGATTCTATCTGCCCATGGACGATTGTTTATGTTCGGTGGCACTTGACTTTGGTGGTCGTGCGTGGTTGGTTTTCGATGCTGAATTCAAACGCGAATTCATTGGTGATTTACCAACCGAGATGATTTATCACTTTTTCAAATCCTTGAGTGATGCTGCAAAAATAAACTTGAACATCAAAGCTGAAGGTGCCAATGAGCATCACAAGTTGGAAGGTATTTTCAAAGCATTGGCCAAATCCATCAAAATGGCGGTGAAACGCGACATTTATCAATATGAATTACCCAGCACCAAAGGAACAATCTTTTAGTAATTTATAATATTCTATAAGTAAGCCTGTTGAACCAAAAAGTTTTTTAAAACTTTTTATTAGCCCCTACCCTATTGTAAATACATAATACAAATCAATACCACGTAAAATAAAAAAGCCAACTACATTAACCCTGTAATTGGCTTTTTTGACTTCAATATGTTGGTTTTAGGGTTTACGATTTTTGAAAAAATACGATTTGTGTAAAGAAGGGAGGGGTGAGGTTCAAGCCAATTGTTAACTAAAATTCACCCCATACCCCCGCATTCAACATTAATCAATACTGAAACAGTGAAATTAAAACAGTAATTAGTCTAATGAGTGCAATTATAAGCTGAATGTGTATACTCGTTAGCTTATTGACTTTCTTTTTCTGAATTGGCTTCTTCATAACGTTTACACTAAAATATAAACAGTTTCAGAAATTCCTAGAAATTCAACGAAATCTGGACAATACAAGTTAAATTACAACATATACTTTCATTATATAGCATATAGAAGCAATATATAACTTATGACTAACTAAAAGAGATAGAAAACAAGTTGCTACAATAACAGTAAGTGAGATTATAAAACAAGACACCTATAGACACAACAAAGGCTGCCCACATCATCGTGAACAGCCTGTAAGTTTAGAATAGTAGGATTAATGAAATGGTATAATTACAATCGGATCAGTAATATTAACTTCGCCTTCTACTACTGTGTAACTACCATCAATAGTGTACATTTGTGTCTTAGATAAGACATCAATAACTTTCATTTCAATATCACATATACCGTGAAGTGTATACCTATCTACACTGTTCTCACTACCTAGTAAAACACCACTAACATCAACGACATTAATACTAATTACTTCTACTACACCCACACCTTGTAGGATGTATTTACATTGTGGCAATAATTGTTTAATTTGTTGCAACATACCATTAAGCACTTAAAAGGTTAATGATTTCTGCTTTTTCTTCAGCAGTCATAGTACTTACAGAAGTTTTTAATGCTTCTACTCGTTGAGCCTTTAATTTAGTTTCTGTTTCTGCTTTTAATGCAGTTACATTAACAATCCACCTGTTACAGTCGACTAAATGTTTATCACATAATACAACTAAATCTTCTGGTGTGATGTTTGGTCTAATATAAATACCATAAAGATTTTTAGATTCAGTCATAATACCTTTCTGAATCCCTTTTGTTTTTGTTTGTGCATTTACTGCACTTGAATTTTCAATACTCATAATATCTTGTATTTTTTGTTGTGTCAAATTACTCTAACGTCGTTGTTATTTCCTTTTGACACTGCAAAACTATTGCTATTATGAACTGAGTTTAGTGAGTAAAAACATACTACATTTTACCACACCTTTACATCAAACCAATTAGCAAAATATATTATATTAGTTGCTTTCATTTTGTAGTTTTTATAATCCTTCAAACATACATTCAAAGTATTTTCATCATCTAACAAATTTTTATTAGTTGATATTTCTGTAAAATATACAAGTCTGGATATTAATAATAAAAAACTAAGTGATACTGGATCACCTTTCTTTGCTTTCGGTTTTACTGTAAAAGTATCTGTAAAAAAGGAATTGATTATTTTTGTAAAAAGACAAATGAAAACTGAATCAGATTCTTTTTTAATAGTTTTACCATCACCAATAGATAAATTAAAAGTATCACTTTTTATGCTATTCAGTCCTTTTTCACACAATAAAGCTAGACAATAAATAGCTTCTGGATTATCAATAATAATGCGTTTCCCTTTGATACTTAATATAATTTTTGATTCTTTTTTAAATACGACCTTATTACCTTCAATAGTATTATCATCAATAGCGTCGATAAATTTTTGCAGTTGTTCTGCTGGACTTTTTTTAACAACAGTTCCAACAACACATTTACAATAACTAAAATCATAAGCAAATAAAAGATAGTACCAAAACTTTTCAGGATCAATATCTAATTCTTTTAAAGTATCCTGTACTTCCTTATTCTTTAAATAATCCTCATATTTAAAGGTGTATTCTATTTCATTGTTATTATATCTTTTGACAAATGTATGTAATCCAGATGAAGGACAAAATTCAGGTTCACCTTCATCATTAATATCAATATCTGGTAAATGTGTCTCTACCATTTTTCTAATGTAATCTAAAACAGTATCTTTTACTTCTAACATAATTTTCAGTATTTCCGCAAAAGTAAACAAAAAACCTGTAACCAATTAAGACTACAGGCTTTATTTAATTAGCTATTTTATTTTTGAAACTCCAATCAGTATTTGATCTATCTTTTGAAACATTATTTTGTGATCGTCACGGTTTTCAATTCTATATGTTTCTGCATTTCGTTGATTTAATGCAATTGTATTTTGTAAATAATATTGCTTTTGTTCGGTTGCTGCTATTCTTTGCTCTAAGTTTGCATAGCCCATTGCAAAACCAAATACTACTACTATAATTGCTACTATCTGCCCAAAAGTTAACCCGATTTTTGTTTGTGCATTTAATGTCATATTACTTATTTGATTACTTTAATTATTTTGAAGTCTTTCACCTCTGAATACGGATTTAGTTCTTTTACTTCAATTGTTTGAATTGTTTGCTTCTTTTGAAACAGCCTAAACAAAAAGAATTTCTTTGCAGGTTTTATTGTTTCCCTTTTATCATAAGTAATAGCAATTACTTCATTTTTCACTTTCAAATCTGTACTAAAGCTGTTTGGTGCTTTGAATTTCAAATCTAAAGAATATCATTCATCACCAATTTTAGCTGTATAATCTTTTACAAACACACTATCTACTAATTTCACTGTATCTTTTTTGCTGAATTGAGAGTTAACATCTACGGTTTCAGTTACCTTTTTAGGCTGAATCTTTAATTGTTTAATCAGGTCTTTTACCTTTAAATCAGATGAATCTTTACTAGCTTTTAAATCATCTAAAGTAAATTGATAAACTACATTTTTCCTAACTGATGCTTTATAATTATTAGTGGCTGTTGCAATCTCTTTATTTAGTTGAACCGTGTGATTGTACGAAAAGTATAACAAAGTTCCGCAAATCAAAAGCAAACCACATAAAACAGCAACTAATTTTGTTTTTAATAGTGTAATCATTAGTTCTTGAATTTATCAATTACTGTCAAAATACTATTACCACCACACAAGGCTGAAAACACATATATAAGTTCTGGTGTTATTGTTATATCAAACACATTTAAAGCAACCATTAGAACAAGTACAATAAAACTGGAAATGCTTATCAATCTCTTGTGTGAAGCTTCATCTGATGTACTTAAAATATTCTTTAATCATTTTTTCATACTAAGTTTTTATTAGTTGTTTCTTATTATCGCCTTCTCTATATTCTACGTGAACTCACGCAAAATTATGTTCATCTATCAATTGTCTAAATTCAAAGTTATTTTTAATTAAGTTGTATATCTCTTTGTTATCATCACAATCTAAATCGGCACAAGTACCTAATAAATGCCCTGATGTACTAACTCCACCCACAGCTTTATTTACTTCTGGACTTCTAAAACCACTATTGATTTTAATAGGTTTTCCGTACATTTCCCTTAATGGGTCTAACACATTAGTAACTAACCTTTGTAAGTTAGCTACTTGTGTTTCATTGGGAATATTCACTAGATTTTTATCTGTATGAATTAATTCCTCATAAGTAAATCATTTTGATTTTATTTTCATATTGTTTGTTTATTTGAAACACCATCCAAATTAATGAATGGTGCTTTAATTAAATAGTAAGTCTTATTTGATTAAGAATAAAACATATTGATAACTACATATTGTTTTGCTGTTGGGTAAAGTCTGTTTGTGTCCCATTGAGCTGAAAACAAAATTGGCGTTCCTGATGTGATTGATGCAATTGTTGTTGGTTTATCATAGTTGCCAAATGTTGTATAGGTTGCAGTACTTACCAATGTACCACTATTAGAATCATACAGATTATAAATAATTTGTCTTAATGTTTTATTTATTGCCATTGTTGTTCCTACTGCATAACTTTGAGTTACATAACCACTTTGTATATTGAATGTATAAGAACCTTTTGAAATTTGTGTTGTAACGCCACCGATTGTTGCATTAAGTACAGAAGGCACAACTTTATAAATGTTGATAGTTATTTTTGAGCTTATAGGCAAATAAAAAATAACATTACCACTTGAATCACAGATTGCTATTTGTTGGGTAAAAGTATATGTTCCATATGCAGTTGTTGATCCTGTTATTAGAATAGGCGAAGAAAAAGAAATTGTTCCAGTGCCAATATTATTTAAAACTGTTGTTGCTGCAACATCTCCGCCAATATCCCTAGTTATAACAACTTTAACTTTACTCGCACTTGATGAAACTTTTGTCCAATCATACTCACCTAGATTACAGTTTATTGAAAACCCTTTGTTGTATGTTCCAGACCCTGTATTTTGTCCTATGTCAGCTGATTGAGCATTTAAAATTGGAGTAATTGCACTATGATTATAGCCCCTAAATGAGCCTAAAGAAAAATCATATCTATTTGAATCATAAATACTTCTCTTTAATTTAAATTCAATCTTGTTTTGCACAAATGCTGATAACTTCCATTCACCCGGACTATTATTTGAATATATGTTCCATTTTGGCAATGAACTAGGTAGTAATGTACCATCGGTTGTTGTTCCGTTGTTATTTTCTGCAATGTAAAAAGCATAACCACCAATACCGCCAGATGAAGCAGATGCAACTAAAGTACCTACATCATTACTTGCAAATCCTAATGTCTGCGAAACGAGCGTTGTTGTTATATTTGTTGTTGATAAACTCATAGTTATTTATTTTTTAATTTATTTATTTCTATTGTTAACTCCTGAATTGCTCCGATTAAATAAGGAATTAATTTAATGTAATCAACACCTTTATATTGTTCATCAGAATAGATATTATGTACTAAATTTGGTAATACCTTTTCTAGTTCCTGAGCAATTACACCAACATCTTTTTTATTATCCTTGTTTGGGTTTAATTCTTTTGCTTTCTCATTCCAGTTATAAGAAACAGGTTTTAATTTATTGATAATTGATAAACTGTTATTAATCGGTTTAATGTTTTTCTTTAATCTTTTATCAGATGTTGAATAAGCTGTAACCTCACCATTTGCTAATATATTGCCATTAAATTTAGCACTACCAGATTCTAATGAAAATTGTATTGTTTTCGTTCCAGCAACAGCCATAAATAAAGAATGACCAAATCCAGACACATTATTATAAGTATAGCCTAAACCATAGTGACTAGCTAATGTTGCCCAACTTGAACCAATTGTCCATATAATTTTATCAGTCGTACCAGCTTCAACATAATCACCAACCATTGCACAACCTGAAGTAGTTTTAAAATAGCCACCTGAAATCATATTAGCATTATTATATGTTCTAACATTACCTGATTCTGTTGCATAAATACCTACGCCATAACTTGAACTATACCAACCGCAATTGCCATTTGAACGCCACCAACCATCAGAACCTGTAGTGAATGCATCTGCACCTTGGAGCCTACCAGCTGAATATACAGATTGACTTCCGATAGTATTTGAATCTATAACTCTTAACCAACTACTCCAAGAGCCAGAATTTCGACCTCTAATGTACAAATATCCAGCTCTGTAATCTTGATAAATTTGTGAACCCCAAGAATAAGCATCATTTACATATGATGAGGCAATTAAAGTGCCATCTGATGAACCGGAAGGAGTTGGTGTTGTACCTCCATTACAATAGTATATCCCATTAAGTCCTGTTTGGTCAGGAGTTCCAATATTTTGTAATGCTAAATAGCCTGCTCTACCAGCACTATTTGCATAGTTTACTGATTGACTTCCTATATTTCCAGTATTTATTGCAGTTGATGACAATTGATATGGTGAAAGTGCTGAACTAGTAATATAACCACTCGGATTAGTTGAGTTATAAGGTGTAAACCCTAAAGCTGTAGTTATCTGACTTGAATTAATACCAGTTATAAAGCCACTATCATTAGTTAGTTGACTTGTCTTAGTTGGTAATGATGAATTTGTAACATATCCACTCGGATTAGTAGCGTTATAAGGTGTATAACCCAAAGCATTAATAACTAAATCCGAACTTATAGAAGTCAATGAACCATTTTCAACACTTACCAATCTATTATTCATCTGATTAATAGTATAAGCGTTAAATGTATCTATTAATGTTGCATTGCTGAATGTGCCACCTAGATTACTATATGAGTAAACAGTCTGAATTAATCCAGAACCACCACCAGTTGAACCAGTACCAGCACCAAAAGCACTAATATCACCGCTTGAATATAAATTATTATCAACAGATAAATAACCGTTAGCATCAACAATTAAATTAACTGTTTGCGTTCCATTAGTTATTGATAAACCCTTAGTAGTTAAATTTCCTGTCATAACATCACCAGCTTTTAATACATATGATGTTAGTGATGCACTGGTAATATAACCAGAATCATTAGTTAGTTGTGATAATTTAGTAGGTATAGAAGAGATTGTAACATATCCACTAGGATTATTAGCTGAATATGGAGTATAACCCAATGTACTAATTAATAATTCACTTGTAAGGTCAGTTAAATAGTTCTTATTTTCAATTGTAATTAATCTACTATTCAATTGATTAATTGTATAAGCATTAAATGTACTGCCTAAATCACTACTATCAAAAGAATTACCTAAGCTTGAATAACCATAAACAGATTTAATTAATCCACCAGTTGAACCAGTGCCACCAGTAACAGAACCAACAGCATAGGCACAAACTTCACCTTTAACTAGCAAATTACCATTAATATCAAGTGTCATTAAATCAGTGAAAGTTCCATCTGTATTAACTGTTGAAAATTTTCAACCAGAATCAGTTAATAAGTAATTAGTATCAGCTAATTTGATTACACCATTAGCACCAGCCAAATTACTTGACTGTGGTAGTAAAGGCAAATAATTTAAAGGTGCAGAACTACTAGAAGAACTTGAACCATAATAATTAATTGTTCCTGTACTGCTTTGTTTTGGTATATCTATTTTTATAAATTCCATATCGTTTATTTTTTATTTATTATCGTCAACAGATTAGTATCATTGTAGTAATCAATAGACATTTTATCAACTATATATTTATCATCTGGATATAAACCGCAAGTGAATAAACTAAAAGGCTTATAATTGTTTGCCAGTGTTATATTGAGTTTTTTTTGTGGCTCTGAATATTGATTTACATACTTTTCAATTATGTTATATTCTTGTAATTGAGTTTTGTTTAATGCCTTATTATTTATAGCATTATTATATGAATATGTCCCATCATCATTTAATTGAATAACCGAACTATAATTTAAACCCTTATTTGTTTGACTACATATTTTAAAATCCAGATCACTAAATTGATTAATATAGTTAGTATCAATTACATTCAAATATTGTGTATCTGTTGCTGTATCTTTTTCTGAATTTTGATTGACTAATTTAACGGTAAAATCTTTCAAAAATACATTATCAACCCTATGATGTGGTATTACATTTTGAGGTGCGTAAAGTATAAAATTAACGTCACCATAAATCTGGTCTGTTGTCTTGATTGGTATTTTTTGACCTGTTTCAGAAATAAAATCCTGATAACTAACTTGATTTTTTACCGAAAACCATTTATTCATTAAATGACTTTCATCACCCTTTTTAAATTGAATTTTGAAATTTGAAACTGTCGTTGTCCATATTGTGCCATTCCAGTATTTGTTTCCAATTTGAAGCGTTGCTGTTAAATGTAAATTATCTTCTGAAAAACTTGTGTCATCTCCAACATCCTCTGTTTGGTCAATATACCATTTTTGAGGCATATTTGTCCAACAAGCTGAACCACCAATTATTATATAAAAAGTATCATATAAATAACTATTTTGCGGAACACTACCAGCTATATTATACAAAACAGGTTTTAATAAATTCTGTGTTGTTGTTGGATTGCTTTCCTGATGTCTAAACAACTGGATTATATTACTAAATGACACACTATCTGCACCTTTAGCAGTTTCAAAATAAGCTTGTCTACTGAATAAAGCACCTATATTATTTTTAAGAATAGGATAAGTAGTATAATCGAAATTTAATTGTTGCCAATTATTATCATCAATATACCAAGTTGTTATATACTGGTTATGTTTATAGTATTTGTTATAATAAGTATAACCATTATCGAACCACAATACATAATCATTCCAGAGATATTGGTTATTAGCAGTAATACTTATATTAGTTAATTGTGTATCATCAAAAAATTCAGGTAACAAACTATCATTACTATTTAAATTAGTCTTTATACTAATTTGATTATAAGTTGTATCAAGTTCAATTGTTGCACCATTAGCTTTAAAACTAGCCCCTGTTATATCATTAATATCATTTAATACTACTTGACTTGTTGAATAATTTGATCAGTTGTTTGATGTTGAATACTGAATATAATTGGTATAACCATTTTTTAAATAATCATAATCCAATATATAAACACTATCACCAGACGCTATTATTGTATATCCCAAAAATTGAATTATTTCAGTTAGTACTTCTTTATATGTCATTGATGTAGCTGCAACTGCCGCTGTAGTATCTGTTGCAGCTTGTGCATCATCATTAAAGAAATTTTGTTCAGTAATAAATAGTTTATCAATTATTTTAGTTTTATCTGCTGAACTAGTTAGAGAATTATTCTGATTGATATATATGTTTCTATAGCAATTACATTTACTGATTATATAAACTAATATACTTTCAAATGATTTAATTTTTTTATTGTCTGGATCAATTTGTTGATAAGTATAATTATCAAGTGTACTTAATCCATCAATTGCTTCAATATCTATACTTTCAAAAACATTTTCAAAACCTTGTGTATAGATATTTGGTGTAACATAACCAACTCACTCAATAGAGTTATTATCTAAGTTGGTTAATGTCATTTTACACCCTTGTGCAGTACTTTGATATATATCAAATAGATATTTATCTGATAAAATAGTGCAGGTTGCATTGGATAATTTTAAAGGTGAATAAATAACTTTATCATTATTATATTCAACTTTAAAAGGTTCATCAGATAGCACTAATTCAGTGCTACCAGTAATACCATTATTTATATCAATATCTATCTGATAAAGAGTATTATTTATATTTTTAAATTGTCCTGTGTATTTCATTATACTTTACTTTTTATTTTATCATAGTTATTAAGAACCCCTTTTAAATGCTTTCCTTCAATCACAAACTCAACAGTTCCACCATTGCCTGTATTTTGTCCATTTATTCCACCTTGACCATTTAAAAGACCAAATAATGTACTTTGTTGACCTCCGTTTAGAATCATTTCACCAGAATTTAAACCAGCTATTACTTTATCACCTGTAAAACTTGAACCTTGAACAATACCACCATTTGCAAATTTTGGTAAATTTCCAATTAATGAATAAACTGAGGCTGCTGCTCCTGCCATTTCAACCAAATTTAAAGGGAATGGCAAGTCTGCTGCTGATGATATTGCCCCAGATACTGCTACAGCTGTATTTGCGGCTACTTTTGTTTTATCTTCATCAGTTTTTTTATTTGTGTCTTCTGTACTACTATCAGTTTTTGAACCTGCTAATTTCGATAAATCGCTAATGTCTACAGATGCTTTTTTAGTATCAAATCCTTTTAATGTATTCTTTAATAATTCTGGTTTATTTGCCTTTTCTTCAATTTTATTTTCTGCTGCTTTAGCCTTAGTTAATTTATCAGTAAGAGCTATCAATGTTTGCATTGTCTTAATAGCTGTTGTTATATTATCAATACTATTTGTAATTGCATCCCAAACAGCTAATATTTTATCCCAACCTGTTGATTTTACATTAGAAAATGTATCGTTAACCGCTTTGAAAGAATTATATAAATTTTTTGCTGAACCTGCAATTTCTTTAACGCTACCATATACACCAGTATTTAATTGGTGTTGTAAGTCTTTTACATCCTCTTTAACCTTAGCTATTTTAAGAGCCTCTGCAAGACTAGGAGCTTTTTTTAATGCAGTATTCAATTCATCAATTAAACTATCAGCTTGACCGTTGAACTGTGCTTTAAGCTTAGTTAAATCGCCATTAGCATCAGCCATTGATTTTTTAATATCTTTCACACCTGCTTCTGTAAAAGCTTTTTCAATAGCTTTAATATAATCATCATTTTGCTGTGATTTATCTTCTAATTTTTCATTATCATTTTTGTTATAATCAAAAGTGTGGTCTATTTCTGGTTTTACTGGTAATTGAAATGAATAATCTTTTTTCTGTAATTCTTTTTGTTTATCCTTTACTGTTTTGATAAAATCATTAGTACCAAAGTTAACACCTTTTATTGCTGAAACAGTTCTTAATGCTTCATCAACAACACCAGACATTGCATTAGTATATTCATCTTGCGTAATAATACCATTCTTTAAATAACTGTCTTGTTCAGCTAGTTTTTTTAAATAATCATCTTTAGCAGTATCAATTTTATCATCAACACTTGTTAATGGGTTTGCAACACCTTTTAAAGCATCTTGATAAACAACATCTTTTTTTGCTTGTTCTGGAGTTAATAAACCACCTAATTTAGTAACAGAATCTTTGTTTAATTTATCATACAGTTCATTATATTTTGATGTTGTTATTACTTTATTAGCTAATTGATTTTTGTATTCAGTTAGTTTTTTTGCTATATCATCTTCTTCTTTTTGAATAGGATCTTCTTTTCCCTTTTTTTCTTTTTTATTTATATTACTATCAACATTAAGACTTGTAGTTTCACCTGTATTATTACCAAGTTCAGATTTTAGTTTATTTTTTTCTCTAGCAATATTATCTCTTATTTTATATAACTGGTCTCTCTCATTAAATAAATTCTGTCTATCACTAACTAGACCTTTATTTACATTTTTACCGCCATTAATATCACTTCTTAATTGATTATCAATAACATCAATTTTAGATTGATTTTCAGCAATTTTATCATCATTCGGATTCTGTTTACTTAACAGGTATTGGTATTTACTTTGTTTGTCTAATAAATCAAGTCTTTCACTAATTTTCTTGTTAATATCACCAGCGATTTTTAAACCATCTTTATCATATTTATAATTAGTACCTAAAATTGAATTGATAGTATTTAATGCTGTTTGTCTCTCCTTTAATGAAATGGTTGTATCTTCAATTATCTTTTTTGAATTCTTTAAATCATTAAGTTGTCCATTACTTTCACCAGCATTCTTTAAACCTGATGTGTAATCTGTTCAAATAGCTTTTAACTCTTTTGCTTTCTCTGCAAGGTTTGAAAAGTGTTGATAAATTGCGATTGCACCACTAATTAGAATCATTGGTAAGAATGACATAAAAGCTGATTTAATTGCTAAACCAACATTTTTAAATGCAAACGAAGAAGTCAACCCAAATTTATTTACCGCTGCTTCTTGTTCAGCATAAGATTTTGCTGCTGCAATTGATTCATCTAAGTATCTCTTTTGTGATTTCTTTGATAAAGTGCTACCAGCTAATTCTTGCATAACAGCACTTTTTTCTGCTTCTACAGCTTGTTTTATGTAGCTTTCAGTTGCTGCTGTTGATACTGTTGCATAACCATTTTTAATAGCCGTAAAAGCTTTTGCTATAATCACAGTTGTTACTATATTAACCACAGCATCACCTAAAGCTTTAAAGTTTTCAATTACCCATTTAAAAGCCTCACTAGCACCATTCAATATATTTTTATAGATATTACCTACATTTAATTTTGCGGTTAATTCTTCAAAGCTATTACCAATTCTATTAGTAGCACCGCCTATTGTATCAGTGTCAACATTACCAAAGGCTTTTTGTAATTCAGCCCCAAATTTTGGGAAAACATCATTAGCTAATAATTGACCGTGTTTAGCCATATCACGAAGCTTTTCTACAGACGCACCCATAGATTTAGCCATTATAGAAAGTGATTCAGGTAAAGCCGTACCAAGCCCCGCAATTAATGGTTTTAATTGAATTGTACCCTTTTGCATCATCTTCGACATAGCATCAAAAGCTTCTGCTTTTTTATCACCACTAGCACCAGTTGCTAGTAATGCTGCATTTAAACCTGTGAATAATGATTGTTGATCTTTTAAAGGTATATTACTAGTCTTTGCACTTGCTGTAAACTTTGCAAAGGCACCAGTCATTTCATTAATACTTAAACCATATTTATCACTTAGTTCAATGATGTATTTCTGATTTTCACCATATTCTGCTCAACCACCAGAAGCAACTTTTAAAGCCTTATTTACTGCTGCTGACTCTTTAGCAACATCAATCATTTTTTCAATCAAATGAGTAAATCCAAGACCAGCACCCAAAACCCCAGCCATTTCTAAAGCTGTAGCTTTTATTTCTCTAAATCCGTTTTGTATTTGGGCTTGACCTCTTTTAAAATTCTCTGTTAGTAGATTAACCGCTACACCGAAACTTAAATTATTTGCCATATTATTCTTGTTGTTGTTTGTTTATTTTTTCAATTAAATCTGCACCAGTTCTAAACATATCTGGTAATTCATCAGCCATAATTTTAAACTCTGTTTTTTCTTGTTCTGCTTGCTTTTCAAGTTCCCAAGGAAAAGGATAAAATTTTGCAGGATTGTTTATTTTAGATGAATCTATATGAGGTATAATAGATAAATAGCACCATAATCTGCGACTCTCCATTTGTTCTTTTATTCTATTGTTATAAGCTTTTATATATAAACCAATATCATAAATATTCATCTCATTCATTATATAATTAATATCCAATCCGGCACTAATTATTAATAATGAAGCAATGTCTTTTATATAAATAATTTCTTTATTTGTTGAATTATTTTCATCAATTTCTTCATTCTCTTTATTAGAGAACTGTTTCATTAACTCTAATTCTGTATTGAATTTATCAACAATTTCTTTACTTATCTTTTTATTATTAATTACTTCTAAAAACTCATCATAAGTAAATACTTCTGGATTATTTGATAAAACTATACAGTACATTAATTTCAATAAATCATCTGTATTTGTATAGTCTATTTCATTAAATGATTTATTAGTAAACTGTTCAAATTTGATGATACTTTTTATATTCAATTTTATATTCATATCAATTTGAATTTTAAAAACAAAAGGCGGTAAATAATCACCGCCTTTTATATTTTGATCTAATTATTATGCTGATACTTTTACTAAAGCACCTGAACCTTCTAAAGATACAGAACAAGAAACTATTGCATTATCTTCAGCTTTCATACTTAAAGATGTAATGTGTGCTGTTCCGGTATAAAGACCTGTTCCAGTTAATGCAAATGTTGCAGGGTCTGCAATTCCAATAGTAAAACTAATAGAAGTACCTGCTATTTGACTAGCTAAAAGTGTATCGAATGAAGTATCACCTGCTACTGTAGTATATAAAAAATCAGAAGCAATTGTATATGAAATTTGACCAGATAAACTAGCTTTTCAATTTCCAGACATTTTATTAGTCGTATCAATTGATGCTGCGCTAATTGATAAATCACAAGTTTTTGCAAAAGCAATTGGTGTAGTACCTACGAATAACATTAGGTTATTACCTTTTACTAAATCGGTATTTGAATTATATGATGTTGCCATTATTATTTATTTTAATTGTATTATTTGTTATTTGATTTCAAACTGTAAAGTCTGAATATATTTTTTATCTATTAAATCTTCAACTGAATCTGTTAGTCTGCATTCATAGTTATAATTATCTTTGTTTTGGTGTATGCCTTCAATTAAATCATTTAAAGCTTCTGTTATTGATATACTTCTATCATAATCTTCTGAAACAATTACAAAAGTAACATTGCATTTTTCTTCATAAATCCCAAATTGAGTATGTTCTTTAGAATACTTTTCCCTATAATAAATTATAGTATCGCCTTCTGTTCCTTCTGGTGCAACTATAGGAAATATATTATTACCTACTCAATCAGTTAAACCACTATCTGCAACAATTAATTTTCGTAATTCTGTAGTTATTGAGAACTTTGTAAATGCTTTTACCATCTTATCCTTTATTTATTAAATTTGTAATTGCTCTTTCAATACCACTGTAAACTTTATCTATTGCAGCGGTTTCATTCGATTCAATAGCATCTTTTCAGAAACTATTACCTTCAACCTTTCCCCTGTTTGCACCGCTTTTAGTGGTTCTTTCTTGTGTACCTAAATCTATTAAATGTGCGTGCATACCTAATTGATTAAATCCGGCAATTGCTCCTAAACTTGACCTTTTTAGTTTACTTCTAAAGGACTTTAACAAATCACCAGAATCACCTTTTTTAGATTTCATTCTATCTCTTAGATTTTGCCTACCAGCATTAATAAATAATCCTGTTGCATCCTTTAAACCTTGCTGAACTGCTTTGTCTTTTTGAAAGTCGTTTAAGTTTTCAATAGCTTTATAAACTCGGTCTAAATCAATTAATGTAGTTTGTACTTCCATTTTATTTATTAATTTTTTCTAGCGTTATTTCAGCTGAATTATTAAATAAATTTCTATCAAATGAAGTTATTTTATAATCAAGATTTTCATATTGAACAATTAATAATTCAGAGAGTAATTTGTTATATCTAACTTTAAAAACTAATGTATTACTATGAAATAATTCTTTTGCATCTACTAAATACTTACCAGCTTGTTTAACCTTAGCTGCTCTACATTTAAATAGTTCAACTAGCTTTTTTGTAACTGCACCAGATTCAGATTGAACTACTTGATTTTCTTTAAATATTAAACTATATAATAATGTTCCTGCTGGTATCATAATTAATTAGTTTGAATAGTTTTTATAAAAATCTAAAAGGTATCTATAGTTAAAAGGCATTTCTGTAGTTTTAGTTGCAAAACTCACCATTTCCCGGTTTGCATATAAATTACCAATCATTAAAAGCATTGCGTGCAATAATGGCAATGGCATAACATCACCATTATTTGCAGCAACAACAATTAATTTTTGATTTATATGTAATTCAACAGTTGCTTCCGCTACTTGTATTAACGAAGTGATATAACTATCATCTTCTATAAATTCTGTTTCCAGATTCAAGTGTTTTTTCGCTTGCTCTATTGTCAAATACATATTCTATTTATTATGCTAAAATTGCTTTTACAAATGAACCAGCTCTACGAGGTTTAGCATCAAAGAATGCATTAATTACAATTCTTACTTTACCATTAGAAGCTTGTGTATAAGGATCAACTGTTAAGTCAATTCCACCCCATTGCCCAATAACAAAGTCTTCAAAGTTTCCAAAGATTATACCTTTAGAAGGTACTGCTGAAGTAGATAATGCTGGATAACCATTAATTTCGTCATTATCCATTAAATAACCAGCTGCTACACCACTAGCTTTTAATGTGGTTTTTAATTCTCCTTTTGCTGAAGGTGAAACAATAAATACTTTATTTCCTACTACATTAGCTGTTTCTAAAGCTGTTTCCATTCCTACTAATTCTGCGTAAGTAGGTGCTACAGTATCGGCAACAACTCCCATTAATAGACCTGCTGGTTGAGTTGCAGATCCAGCTACTGTACCAAATATTGTAGCTTCTAATTTATTAGAAACTGCTTTTACTATATCTTTCATCAACATAGTTTCAGCTGAAGATGATTCTTGAATTAAAAATTGTTTAGTTACATCTATATAAGTAGTTATTCTTTTAGGTGCTAAATCAACTTGTGTGAATGCACCAGCACCATCTTGTGCAGCATCAGTTTCACCTTCTCAAAGTGCATTACTTCCTGAATAAGCTGGAATTGATACATTACCAGCTAAACCTGATAAATAAGTTGCACCAGCTTGTACTAATACTAAATTAGCTCTAAGTGGTTCTAAGATTCCTAGTTTATCGGTTGCAACTACTTCAAGTCCAGAACCTGCTGTAACTGCTGAAATTGCACCCCTAGTTTCCATAGGTAAAATAAGTTGTCCAGCGAAATTTTGACCTGATTTACGAAATTCTGCTCTACCTGCTTCATCGACTTCTAAGGCTCTTTCATCTAATGGTTTGTTATTAGCTAAATCATTAATAGCTTTCAATAATGAGAAATTTTCCATAGTTTGATTTGTTTGTTTTGTTGTTATTGTATTTAAATTTATTTTGTTATCTTCTTCAATTTTTCTAATCTCTAAATCTTTTTCAGCTAGTTGTTTAGTTATTGAATCAAATTCCGTATTTTCAACATCATTCATTTTTCTAGTTTCTTTTTCAACACCAGATATAATTTCTTGTGCTCTTTTCTTTAATTGGTCTTTTTCATCCAATAATTGCAATGTGTTCTTCATTAGTTTATTTTATTTTTTAATAGTTCAAAGTATTCTTTTAAATCTTCTTCATTCAAATCCTGCATTTTTCTAAGTGCAACTGTAGTATCTGGATAAGCTTCTTTGTAAACTGGTGAAACGTCGAACAATTCTTTGAATTTGGTGATCTTTCGTAAATATGTGCCGTTTGATCTCTTTTCCCAAACATCATTATCAATTGTAAATGCAAAACTAGATGTACTAATATCACCCCTTTTTAATCCTTCTAAAAGTTCATCACCTAAAGCTGTTTGTGGTGCTTCAAATCTGTATTTTAAACCTTCAGCATCTACTTCTAAATTTAATGAACCTGCACCAAATTTTGACCGTGCTAAAATACCTCTATCTTCATTATGATTTAATAGACAAAGTATATCCGATTTTACTAATATTCCATCTAATGCTTCTGGTTGTATCATCTCATTAAATCCACCTAAATCATTAGATTCTTTATTGAATTTTAAAGCGTAACCTTCTACTGTTCTACTATCTTCTGTAGCTCTAACTTCTCAACTACTGTTTCTTAATTCCTTCATTTTCTGTATTTATTTCTTGTGTTTCTTGTATAGCAGTTTCTTGTTTTTCTTTTACTGCATTTTGTAATGTCATAACATTAACCTGTACAAAACTATTATCGCCATCTACTAAAGCAGGTAAATCTAAAGCTTTTCTAATTTCATTAGGTGTAATTGCACCAATTTGAAACAGTGTATTATAATATTCTGCTTGACTTTTTATATCTGCTCTTAATAAAACTGAAGTATCAAACCGAACATCTATATTATCCCTCTCAGAAGGTTTATATAGTTTGCGCTCTAGTTCTAGTTCTATTTTTTCTAATAGTGGTGAAAGTGTATCTGTAAGAAATGCTAGTTGTGTAGCTTCAACAGTTGAATAACTGCTTTTAGAAAAATCAAAAGCTTTAACCGGTGAAACTCCAAAGAATCTACAAATATCAATTACATTAAATTCTCTAGTTTCCAAAAGTTGTGAATCTACTGGACTTACTGTTATAGGTTGAAATTCCATATTTCCAGATAGTACAGCCACTCCGTTTGGCATTCCAGTAGAAGGACTGAATGCAGTTTGTCAGCTTGATTTTATAGCTTGCGATTGTGTTGGTGTTAATGTACCTTCTACTTTTAAAACACCTGCTAAATTAGCACCACCTTTAAAAAATCCTGCTGCGTGTGCTTCTGAATCTGTAGCCAGACCTAAAGTTTTACGAGCGTGTTGTAATGTACTAATTCCGTGAATGCCATCATAACTATAATTCAGTATATGAATCATATTAATAGATTCAACTAAATTTGGAACACCTACTACTGAATATCTAATGTTAGTATTTATACTAGTAATGTCTGAAGGTACAACAGTTACAAAATTAGTATCTACATAATGTAATGATTTTACATTACCTTGTTTATCTCGTTCTATATAAGCATATCCGTTACCTCTTAAAAGTACACTTTGAATCAGAGTTTTTATAAAAGTAAACCTGCTCATATTTGAATTAGGCTCACTATTTAAAAGTCTGTATGTAGGATGTGCTGTAAATTTTGATTTATAACCAGCGCTATCAATTAAATAAGGTTCTAAAGGTAGTTGTGCAACTGAATCACTTATAACATCAACACATCTATAAACAGCGGGTAATAACATAGCTCTATCAGTAGTATAACCACCTTGTGAATTATACATTAATGAATCAATAAATCCGCTTCTTTTTTCTTCTGCTACTGGCTGTTTCTTTCTTGTAAATCAACTCATTTTATATTATTATTGTTATTTCGTTTGTATAGTGTGGAACTTGTAAAAACACACCTAAAGATTGTATCATAGAAATTACACCATCTATTTTATTATTGCTAATGTATTTTACAGGTTTTACGTTGTTATTATGATCTGATTTTAAAACTACATTTTTAAAACAAAACCTATTAATTTCATTATTATCAATAACCGCTTTATCAGATAATATTAATCTTTCCATTTCTTTAGTTGGTCTATTGAAATTAGCTAGAGATTGTGAATATGGTTGTAATGGCAAACCTTTAGATGTAGCATCAATTGCCCATTGTGTAGAATTGTAACTATCATAACCTATAACTTGTATATTAACGACCTTTGAATAGTTCATCAAGTCATTAGTTATATAATCATAATCGGTAACGTTGCCTGGCGTTACAGTTAGTTGCCCTTTACGCCTTCAATCTTTATATAGTTCTTTGTCTGCCTTTGTTTTTAAAGCATCTTCTGGAAGGTAATAATGAGTTTTGAAGTAGTATTTATTCTCAACTACTAAGAGATAGGAAACAGCGGTTAAATCTGATGTTGCACCTAAATCTACACCAACATAACAAGCTTGATCTTTAAAATTATTCAGATCAATATTCTCTGTATTTCTTAGAATATATTCATCTGGTAGCCAAACATTCTCAGAATCACACCAAAGATTTAATGTTTTAGTTTTCACACCAGTTTCTTCTGATGGGTTGTTTTTTGCCTGTTGAACTTGCCCCTTTATATATTTAGTAGTTACAGTAACATCTAAATTAGGTGCGCATTTAATTCAATTCTTTTCATCTTGTCAATCATCATCAACATCTAAAGAAAAAATAGCTATAAACATTTCATCATCTGTTTTTACAGCATTTAGTACTTCAATCGCTACGGTTCTTAGTTGATAACAAGGCAAGGACTTATTAAAGCCAGCAGTGGTTATTGTACACAAATGCGGGTTATCCCTCATTCCCATACTCGATTTTATTACATCTCTAACTTTACTGGTTGGTGCTGCGTGATATTCATCCAATAAACCGAACGAAGCATTAAAGCCATCTAATTTTGAATCATCAGCGGCTAATACTTTAAGTTTACTGTTTGTGAGGTTGAATTTTATATCTGCTCTATATGGGATAAAATATTTTGTTCTGGGATCAATTCCCTTTACAAAACTAGAACACATATCAAAGGCTATTTTGGCTTGTTCTTTACTGTTTGCAGCTAAAAGAACTTCTGCGCCGTCTTCATTATCGGCTATAAGGTAGTAAAGGCATAAAGCAGCAGCTAGTGCTGTTTTACCTTGTTTCCTCGATACTTCAATATAAGAACTGGAAAATCTTCTAGTTCCTGTTTCTTTTCAGTAGAAACCGATTATATTGGCTATTATAAATTGTTGTCAACCTTCCAGAATGAAAGGCTTTCCAGAATGTTTTCCGGTGAAGTGTTTTAATGTACTTATAAACTCAATAGCTTTATCTACTTTATCTTCTCTAAATTCTAAATCTTCTCTTTGTAAATCCGTTTTGAATCTGTTACAAGCTAATTGAATGTTTTTACCTGTGATGATAGTTTCATTTAGCACTTTATTTGCATAGTCATTGTATAGTTTCATTCTTTTTTATTTTGATTACACCCCTCAACTTTTTAGACAAAAAAAGCACTTGATGGAATAGTAGAAACCATTGACTTCTCGAAAATTCCTCATCAGATTTGAAAGATATTCCTAAAGATTTAAAATAGAGGTTGCAAAATTCTGATAATTCAACAACAGTATCTTTTGGAAGTAAGTCATTATAATTTATCAATATAGTATTGTAATGCTCTTTTTGAAATGTAATTATTTTTTCTAAGATCAATCCCTTATCATAATTATTATACGAATCAACAAAGTCTTTTTTAACGCCGTCATTATTAGTTGTCAAAGATTCAAAAAAACTATCTAATGTATATTTCACATCAGTTCCATCCTTATTTATTTCCCTAATTATTTTAGAAGAAAGTTCATCAATATGATTTAAATGAGGTATTAATTGTTCTTCCATTTTATTTTTTTGAAAATATCTAGGAACAAATACATTAATAAAATAAAATATTCCAGCAGCAATAATGGATAAAGAAATTTTATAAAATATATCACCAGCTATATCTGCACCTTTCCAATATGGATATAAAAAATCACTATCGATAAGCCAGTATTGATAACAAATTATCCATATTAAACAGAAATTCCAAACCCAAAAAACGATATGATTTGGGGTTTTAAAATACTCATTAAATTGCTCTAATTTCTTCTTCATAATATTTCTTTGTAAATTTATCTCGTTTCCTTACCTTGTTTTATAAATTGCTCAAATGGTGAATCCTCATCACTATCATTATCTTTTTGTATTAGTTTGGTTCTAGCTTTAGCAGTTAGTCCAAATTCTAACATCACTTTCATTGCTTGTGTTTGTGCATCTTTAGCCACCTTGATTAATGGGTGTTGTGCTATATTACCTCTATCACTTTCTACAGTTAAACCATCTTTCTCTAATTGCTTAGAAGCCTTTATAAACATTGAATAATTACGAGCTAACATAGTTAGTGCAGCACTATCAACTTCTTCTAATATTCCACTAGTTTGTAGTTTTGATAATACATCCTGCATATAAACAGTAGCATCTTTTTCAATATCTTTTGGTATTTGTCATTTCATATTATTCGGTTTTTATCATTTCTAATATGAACCTAAATGTTGGCTGCCAAAAAAATAATTTTTAATCATAGCCTAATAGATCATATTCGTTATATAACATATTAATAAAATCATTTCCTTTGTATTTATCTTTAAAAAGTTTATTCATAAACAAATCATTTAAATTTAAATTATTGAAAATATCATTTGTTTTATATAGTTTTATTGTTTTAGGCGTTGATTGACTACTGACTAAATTATAGAGTAATAATGTCAATTCAGACTTTGATAATTGCGATCTAAAAATCTTAGAATAATTTTCTCTTTCAATATTCGAAGAAATTGTTTCCAATATATAATATATAGTTCTAAAGTATTGTCCGAGTTGATCTTCATTATTTATGAAAATCATATCTGCAATTCCTCTCAGTGCATTAAATATATATTTATCAATATTTTGTTCAGAAATTTTAGGAAGTATCACCCTGATAAAGTATTTTTGCAAGTTTCTATTCAAATTATTGTTAAGTAGATATTTAGGCACTCCGAAGTTATTCGTTTCAAAACAAATTTTGATTTTATCTTTCAAATTTTGAGCAATAACATCATTCGAAATTGCTTCATTATGTGCATTAATTCCAAAAGATTGAGCAATTTCTTGCTGTATAAATAATATATCAGCGTCTTCACTTAGTTTAAAATTTTCATCACCGACTATATTTTCATAAATAATATATATAATTGACTTTATTCCATCATCTTTTGTAAAATCAGAAAATGATTTATTTTTTGTTATTAAATCTGCTTGTCTTTGATATTCGCTTAACATTTTAAAAAACAAATCCCTTTCTTCTCTAGCTTTAGCTTTTTCTTCAGCTATTATAGCTTTTCCTTTAGCTTCTTCTGCTCTCTTATCAGATTGCATTACTGTATATAATACACCTGCAAATGCAAGTAATCCAGTTATAGAACCCATATAACTTCCAAAGCTACCCCAGTCTTCAACATCCCCTAAAGGTCTATGTAAATAAACACCAAAATACATAAAATAGCAGAAGATCATTAGTAAGCTAGTAATCGCAATTAAAAAGACAATAAATTTTAAATCACTCCAATTACGAATGTTTTTTATAAAACCCATACTACATTAAATTTGATTGAATTACAAAGATAGCAATCTTAATTTAAAGTTTTCACATTTATTGTGGTTTAATGTTTTATGCGCTAAAAAATATATACCTTTGCATAAACATAAAAACCTATATACTATGAAATTAACCTCTATGCAAAACCGTATTACAGTAAGATTAGACAATGATACAAATCAAAGTTTAGACATAATGCACCAAGTAACCAAAACAGATAAAGCAAAATTAGTCAGAATGATAATGAAAGATTGATTTGATAAGAATGAAGAACTAATAAACAAATACTATGAAGAAACAAAAGCAGAATAAAGAAACACTATTACAATACATCTTTGATTATGGAATAGAATCTACTTGTAAAAGGTGAGGTATAACAGAAGATAAGTTAGATAAAATATTGAACCCCGTAAATGATTTAGCACCTAAAATCAGAAATATAAAAAGCAAATCAACTACTCTAAATACTGAAGTAGCAAATATCATATCAAAAAACTATAATAACCTTTGATCTAAATATGTAAAGGATAAAGAAAAATTATCTATGTGTCAGACCTCAGAGGATGTTTTTCAAACGACTCTACTAAAAGTGCTGGAAGA
>Ga0302205_10000165_pt1 | contig 31736 bp, 25 predicted proteins | sample II_Fen_E1_3_FD_194582 | JGI IMG/M metagenome (GOLD analysis project Ga0302205, IMG submission 194582) | Peat permafrost microbial communities from Stordalen Mire near Abisko, Sweden - II_Fen_E1_3 | ecosystem: Environmental > Terrestrial > Soil > Wetlands > Permafrost | place: Sweden: Abisko...
AAACTTTATCCGACCAAAACGATGCGTAACTTCACCTTGTTTGTCATACCGGAAATTGACTTGAGCCTGGGGCATTACACCTTTGATGAAATTGTTAAGACCGTTTACCACCAAATGCAGCTCGAAACTGATAGAAAGTTGGTTAACAAGATACTAGCCTTGAACGTCGGGGGCGAACGCAATATCCTGGTTAGAGGCGTTCCGTTGTTCGTCAAGAGCATTTTCATGAGGTACATTTATTATGCGATGGGTGGTAGGCAATACAGTGGGACATTGACAAACATGGGGGCGTTGCAATTGCCTGAACAAATGGCGGAGCAAATCGATTGCTTTTTGTTAACCCCGCCTCCACCAAACCAACTTATTAAAATGGGCTGTGGTGTTATTTGCCTGAATGATAAGCTTGTAATCAGTTTCTGCGGCATCGTGAAAACCAAAGAATTTGAAAAGAGATTTATTGAATTTCTTGTAAATGAAGGAGTTCATGTCAAACTAACAACTAATAAATGATTAAAATGAAAGTTTGTAATTATTGTGGAGTTGAACTGGATGCTGAAATGAATTTCTGCCCATTGTGCGGACATAAAAGCAACACACCTGTCGTAAAGAGTCGCACGGGTGCCAACAATACGGAGGTAAAGCAGTCCAAAACTGACGCATACAATTTTGAGGATCTGACTCAACTCCAGCAACGGAAAATCGTTTGGGAGTTGGCGGCCTTTATCCTGATTTCCTGCGTTGTCATTACTTCAATAATCGACCTTCTTATTTCCAGACACATCACCTGGTCGAAATACACGATGACCATCGGGCTCGTTTTGTTGTTAGACATCACTCTGATTATTTTTATGCAAAAACGACTCTTTCTGCTTTTCTCAGGCTGTTTTGTCAGTACTTCACTCTTGCTGTTTTTGCTGGATCTATATAGTCGTAACATTGATAATGGCCTGAAATTGGGAATACCCATCATTTTCTTTATTTTCCTCGTCGTTTTTCTTTTAGCGCTGTTGATACGAAAAATGAAACAAAAGGGGATCAATATCATCGCCTATTCTTTAATTGCTGCTGGCATTATTTGCATGTGCATTGAAGGCATCATAACGCTTCAACTCCAAAATCAATTGAATTTCAAATGGAGTATGATTGTGATGGTTGCTATTTTACCGGTTTCAGCCATATTGCTTTATATTCATTATAGGCTGAAAAGGGTAACCAATTTAAAAAAGGCCTTCCACATTTAAAACGTTCGTTTATTCTAAACAGTCGTTTTTCGTGACTCGGCATAGTCGAAGCAAGCTTCGCCTCTGCGCTCACTACTTAAAACGTTCGTTTATTCTAAACAGTCGTTTTTCGTGACTCGGCATAGTCGAAGCAAGCTTCGCCTCTGCGCTCACTACTTAAAACGTTTCATTTTTTTGTATTATAGTGGTATGTTTTGAAGATACCGGCGACCTTGCTATGCTCTGATACATAAAAATATACGTGTATATTTGGAGCATAAATCCATATGCCATGACTAAACTGTTCGTAAAAAGCGCCCTGCTGTTCTTTGCAGCATTTCTGTCTGCTTTAAATGTCTTTTCCATTGAAACGAAGGAGTTGTATATTCCTGAGGATGTCAGAAACCAACCCGGTGGTTTGCAAACAGACACTGGCGAATACAGCCTTAAAAGGATGAAGCAAACGGAAAATCTGGCTATTTTCTGGTCTAAGAAATTTGGGACAGACCCGATGGCCAATTCGGATTCGATGCTTCGATTTGATGTGGATTATATTCTGAAAGAAGGGGAACGCATTTATCAGTTTTATGTAAATGACCTCAAATTTGTGAAGAAAGGTAATTCCATCAGTGATAAGTATAAGTGCCTGATATTCATTGTTGATTCTAAAGATGCAACAGCTTACGGTGGTGGTAACGACGACAAAGTCGGGGTATTCTGGGCCCCTCCCGTACGGATGAGGAAAGCGCCTTTTGGAGCCTTGGCGCACGAAATGGGCCATTCCTTCCAATATTTGCTGGGTGTTGATAAGGCGAACAGCAATCGCAAAGGCGGTGGCGGAGGTGGCTATGGTTTGGCAGAAATGACCTCTCAATATATGCTGTGGCAGGTCTACCCCGAATGGTTGACGTTTGAGAATTACCATTTGGTGGATTTCATGAAACAAACGCATTTGGCTTTCATGCATCCAAAAAACATGTACCACTCACCACACGTTCTGGAATATTGGGCCAACAAGCATGGCATTGACATTGTCAGCAGAATTTGGCAAGAAAGTCAAGCGGGTGAAGATGCCGTTGTGACCTACAAGCGAATAACCTCCATCGATCAGTCCGCCTTCAATGATGAGATTTTCGATGCGGCACGCAGGTTCATCACTTGGGATATGAAGCGCATTGAAGAAGTCGCAAAGCCTTATCGGAATCAGCATTTTACCAAACTAGATTCCATTGGCAAAGGTTGGTTCAGGATTTCTGCCAGCAAATGTCCTCAAAACTATGGCTATAACGGTATAAAGCTTTTAGTGCCTACCAAAGCGAAGGTCATCAAGCTTAAATTTCAGGGACTTGCCGGGGCAGAAGGATTTAATGCCGTTAAGGTTGAATTGGCTGGCTGGCGCTATGGTTTCTTAGCTGTCAAAGAGGATGGCAGCCGTGTATACGGAAAGGTATATTCCGATTCCATCGGCGATGCCAAGTTCAGTGTTCCCAAAAACACCAAGTATTTGTGGTTGGTCGTGAGTGGTGCACCAAAGGAACATTGGGTTAAAGGCAGAGGAGACAACAAGGAGGAACAGTGGCCATATCAGATTAAATTGACAGGAACGGCATTGGATCCAACTGGGCAGAAATAAAATCGGATTCACACTTAAAAGAACACTTGCAGATTTTTTTGCAGGTGTTTTTTTTGGCATCTATTAGTTATATCATCAAAATAGTTATACTTTTGTAACCAATTTCAATGATACAACTTTATGAATGAAAACGAAGCAAATCCGATTGAACGAATCGTAGACAATTTGTTTTTCATCAGTCCCTTGATTTCCAAAGTTCTAAGGCATTCCATTCGGACAAAAACAAACTTGAACCCTGTTTCATGGTGGGTTCTGAAACTACTTTACCGAAATGAAATCCTTTCCATGTCCGAAATCGGATGCAAGCTTCAAATCCCAAAGCCCCATGTTACTGCTCAGATTGATAAGTTGATAGTAGAGAGTTTGGTGGAACGGCTTGATGATCCGAATGACAGACGAATCATCAACATCCGATTGACAGAAAAAGGAAAAGAAAATCACAACAAGATTGCTCAGGATGTGAGCGAAGACATGCAGCAGCGAATCAAACAGCTCGATCCTCAGAAAAGGACGGAATTGCTGGAGTCGTCGCAAAAGGTACGCGATATTTTAAACGAAATAATGAATTAAAAGGGTTAGGTATGACAACGAAAAAGAAAAATGTTTGGAAGAAGTACATTCCGCTGGTTATTGTGATTGCATTGGTTCTAACAGGTGGAACCTATTGGTACATAGGCTATTCCAAATACATCAAAACGGATGATGCCTTGGTGACGTCCGATATTGTGACGGTGAGTCCCAAAATCATGGGCCGCATCATCAAGATTTACGCGCAGGAAGGCGACTCCGTCAAGCAAGGCGAATTATTGGCTGAACTCGATAGTGCCGATTTAATGGCGCAAAAGCAGCAAGTCCTTTCGGGCAAGGTTCAGTCGCAAGCCGGCAAAGCGCAGGCTGAGGCCAAGTATGAGTTTGACCTGAAAAATATCGACATTCAAAAGATCAATGTGGAGCGTGCCCAGGAAGATTTCGACCGTGCTAAAACGCAGTATTCAGGCGGTGTACAGACGAAGGAACAGTTCGAACATATGAAAAAGGCGCTCGAAACGGCTCAGGCACAGTTTGCAGCTGCCCAGGCTCAGGTTTCAGTATCCAAAACGCTGATTAAAAGTGCTGAAGTATCCGTTTCAGCATCGCAGACGCAGATTGAACTGATCAACACCCAATTGAAAAATACGCGCATGTATGCCCCTGTGGACGGTATCGTTGCAAAACGTTGGTTGCTCCCGGGCGACATTGCCAATCCGGGTCAATCCATCTATACCATCAACAACAATTCGAAATTTTGGGTGACGGTTTATCTGGAAGAAACCAACATGGCTGAACTCCATTTGGGCCAGTCTGCGATTTTCACCCTGGATACGTATCCGGATGTGACGTTCACCGGGAAAGTATTCCTGCTGGGTTCGACCACGGCTTCCCAATTCTCCCTGATTCCGGCCAGCAACGCCTCGGGTAACTTCACTAAGGTGACGCAGCGCGTTCCCATCAAGATTTCCATCGACAGTGTAGAGGGTGGAGCGAAAGTGAATTCCTACCGTTTGATGACTGGTATGTCGGCGGTAGTTAAAATTGAACGTTAAAGAATGGCGCCAGTTTCAAGATCACACCGGATTCGCCGAAAACTGCGAACCCGTGATTCCATGTTTCACCCCAAACACCAGTATTATAAGTGGTTCGTTTTGGGTAACGTCATGCTTGGCACATTTATGGCGGTGCTCGACAGCACCATCGTGAACGTGAGTTTGCCCAAGATCATGTCGTCCTTCGGGGTCGGTTTGTCCACCATCCAGTGGGTGATAACGGCTTATATGCTCTCGATGGCGGCGATGTTGCCCGCTTCGGGTTGGCTGGCCGACAAGTTCGGCTATAAAAAAATGTATTTCTGGGGATTGTTCCTGTTTACGCTGGGCTCACTGCTTTGTGGTATGTCCAACGACGAAACAACGCTGATCCTTTCCAGAATCATTCAAGGATTGGGTGCCGGGGCCATTCAGCCTTTGGGTATGGCCATCATCACCAGGGAGTTTCCGCCGAATCAGCGAGGATTGGCCTTGGGCTTTTGGGCCATCGCTTCGGCAGCCTCCGTTTCGTTCGGTCCCATGATCGGGGGTTATTTGGTCGATAATTTCAGTTGGCAATTGATTTTTGACGTGAACGTACCGGTGGGTATCGTTGCACTCGTATTCACCATGATCATTCAGCGAGAATTCATTCATCCGAATGCCAGGAAGTTCGATTACATCGGATTCATTTCGGTCATCATCTTCCTTCCGGTATTGCTTTTTGCCTTATCGGAAGGCAATGCCGTCACGAATTCGGCCGGATGGCATGCGCCGTATATTCTGGCTTGTTTTGCCATTTCAGCGGTGGCGCTTACGGTTTTTCTCATTCAGGAATTCACGACCGATTATCCACTGCTCGATTTACGCCTGCTCAAGAACCGGAATTTCGGATTGGCCAATGCCATTATGCTCCTGTTTGGAATGGGGATGTTCGGGAGCACGTTCCTGCTTCCATTGTATCTGCAGAACTCGATGGGCTACACGGCTTTGCAGTCCGGTTCAGTCTTTCTGCCCGTCGGTATCATCCAAGGCTTCGTTTCTCCCCTTGCCGGCCGGTTTTCTGATAAAGTAAATCCGAAAATACCCTTGGTTATCGGGCTCAGTCTGTTGATCTTGAGTTTTTACCTGAACTCAAACCTGTCGTTCCTCACCGAGCATTCGTTCATCATGACCACGTTGTATATTCGAGGATTCGGTATGGGACTCATCTTCACACCGATCAGTTCCTTGTCGCTTTCATCCATCCCCCGCGACAAGATGGCTCAGGCATCGGGTATCAGCAATACGGTTCGTCAGATTGGTGGTAGCTTGGGTGTGGCCTTGTTGTCCACCTTGCTGGCCGCTCGGGTGAACTTCCACGCGCAGGTATTCGGCGGATCCATTCAGTCGGGTTCGCAGGTATTCCAGAACACGGCCCGCAACCTGACCACGTACATTCAGCACAATGCGGGTTCGTCATTGACTACGGCAACCAAACAAGGCCAAAGCATTTTGATGTCGCACGTCAGTTCGCAAGCCTTTATCCAGGGCATCAACGACGATTTCCTGATTGCCGCAGGCATCACGACCATCTGCTTTATTCCGGTCATCTTAATGCATTCCAAAAAGAAAATGGCTCAAAAAGCCCAAATACAACAGTAAGAATATGAAACAGTTACGGAAATATATGGTTTTATTGTTGCTGGTTCCCGCCGCTTTCGTGCAGGGGCAAAACGCAACGGGCGATTCATTGACGCTTTCAGGCATATTGAATTCGGTATTAAATGATTATCCGTCCTTGAAGAAGGCGGAGAAGGATTTGATTTCGGCCGATGCAAAAATTGGCCTGACGAAAACGGCCTACCTGCCGGATGTGAATTTCTCCACTTCATACAACCGGATTGGTCCGATTTCCTCCATCACTTTTGCCGGAAAGAACCTGAATTTGTATCCAGCCGACATGTACAATGCCACTTTTACGGTCAATGAGAACATTTACGATTTTGGAAAGACTTCGAAAAATGTGGATTTGAGTGAGCAGAGCAAAGAAATGGTCAAACTGTCTGTCGAACAGATCAAGCAGCAGTTGTCCACGGCAGTGATGGCCAACTACTACACCATCTGCTATTTGCAGGAAGCCATTCAAATCAAGGACGATCAGCTGAATACGTTGAACGAGCACCTACAGTTCGTCCAGAAGAAGGCGGCATCGGGTTCAGCCACCCAATACGAGGTCTTGACCACCAAGGTTCGGATGTCGGCGTTGGAAAACCAAAAAACGGACTTGCAGACGTCCTTGCAAATCTATTTCAGCCAACTTAATTCCTTTCTGGGAAAACCTCAGGGCAGTTCACACCTGTTGAAAAAGGAAATTCAACTGCAGCAATTTCTGCCTTCAGTCGATACACTTTGCAATCAGGCTTTTGCGAATCGGTATGAAATGAAGATTGCCCTGCAGAAGGAAGCGCTCAACAAATTGCGGTTGAACGTGATCAAGGTTCAGAACAATCCTTCACTCAATTTCAACGCATCCGGCGGTTATAAGAACGGGTATCTGAATTCGGCCTTCGAGGATGTCGGGAAGTTGAATTTCTCCGTTGGCGTAGGCTTGAAAGTGCCCATTTTCGACGCCAACCGCTCCAAATACACGAAGATTCAGACGAACGCCGACCTGGAGGGCACTCAACAGGAAACCGAGATGCTTCGTCGCAGCATCACCAACGAAATCGTGGAAAGCCGTGCTAATGCAGAGGCTGCCCTGAAAAAGGTGAAACAGTCGGAACTTCAGCTTCAACAAGCCCTGCAGGCGTACAATTTGGCCGAAGTGAGCTACAAAGCCGGAACGGTCACCAACCTGGATTTGCTGGACAGTTACACGGCCGTTTCGGAAAGCAAATTGGTGTTGTTCAAAACGAGGATCGATTATACGGTGAATCTGCAGCGGTTGAAGATTGCGATTGGGGAGCGGATATATTAAGGGTTTTTAATCTGCTTCGTTAATTTAGTTGTCTTTGCCAGAAAGATCTGGGTGGAGTCAAGTAAGCTTTTAGTAACTATTGACAATAGCCGATAAACATTGATAGATCGGTATATCAGCGGATTTTCATAAAAAAAACCTTATCGAATAATTTTATCGTTGATAGTTTTATGTATATTTGCTATTTCTATATATAGCTGCTAATACTATGAAACATTTAACCATTGCATTGTTCTGTGTCCTGTTTGCAGGCCATTTCTGTCCGGTCAGTGCAAAAGATGCCATCCAAAAAAATAATTTTGGGAAGGAAATCTTTACTTCAAACGGAGAAAAGAAGAACTTTACACAAGCGGAAATCGGCTTTTTAAAAACCTCAAATACAATTTCCAAAACAGTTTCAGAAAACAAACCTTCGCTGAATAGTTTTAATACAGCTTCCTCAACCGAGGCAGCAACGACCAAAAACTTGATGAATCCTAAGGTGGATTTGTTATACACACTAATGGGTTCCTCCATCGGGAGAAACTCAATGCATTCAGTTGATATTGACTCCGATGGCAAATTGGAAATCATTTGCACTGCTTCTTCATCAACTTTCGGAAGTGGGAATTATTGGTATGTGCTTAAAAAAGATTCAATTACAAGCACTTGGAGTCCTTCATGGGCAAGCAAATCTGGTTCGGGTAGCATTAATACATTGGAAGTTGCAGATTATGATTCGGATGGAAAGTTGGAGATTTTAATTGGTTATGATGATGGCTCGTTAGAAATTTTTAATGCTAAAACGCTTGTTTTGCTTAATACATTAAAAATTCCAAACGAGTCGATAAATTCCATCGTCATTGCCGATGCGGATAATGACGGGACCAATGAAATTGTATTAGGTTGTGACAATAGTACATTTCTTGTTAATGCTTCCTCATTGACCACTGAATATAAAATTGCAAAAGGGAGCAGTGTTGTTCGTGTTGGTAAATTGGAAGATAATGGCAAGAATGAAATTGCGATGTCTGCCGGCTTTGTTTATTTGTTGAAGGATTCTGTACTGACTCAGGTCTGGAATTTCAATACCTCAGGAGGATCGTATATGGAACTTTCCGATGTTGACGGCGATGCCAAACAGGAAATCATATTGGCTCAATCTTGGTACAATATCTATGCATACGATGTGGATACCCAAACAACCAAATATACCATCAATTCGAATTTGGATATCAATTCACTGCTTTTGACCGATGTTAACGGTGACGGAAAGGATGAGATTCTTTATGGAGATGGACAATGGGGCTCTGTTCATTGTCTGAATGCAGTAACCAAAGCTCAACTGTGGTCTGTGAGCAATCCGGAACATGGAGTTGCTGCCCTTAACTTCGCCGATGTAAATAACGATGGCCAGAAAGAGCTCCTTTGGAGTGCCGGTTGGACTTCTACTGGCTCTGATTATCTGTACATCTACAATATTAAGGATAGTAAATTGATTTGGCGTAGCGATGATATAAACGGACCATTTTATGCATTGGCAACCGGAGATGTAGATGAAGATGGCAAAGATGAGATTGTGGCGACTTCGTATCAAAGTGAAAGTGGATACGATAGTGGTGTTTTATTTATTTTTGATGCTCAGACCAATCGGTTGAAGTGGAAAAGTAATGGAACCTTTTTCACAGATACTTGGGAAGGTGTTTATACAGCAGCCGTCAGCGATGTGGACAATGATGGTAAAAATGAAATCGTTGTTGCCACCGATCAATTGTACGACGGAAAAATCTGGGTTGTGGACGGAAAAACGCACACAATTAAGTCCAGTAATCTGTTTAGCGTTGGAGAATTTCATTCATTGGCGATAGATGATGTGGATAATGATGGACAAAAGGAAATCATCACTACGGACAATTCCAAACTATACATTATAAATCCTATGACCTGGGCAATCAAGGGTAGTGTCAGCTGTAACTATTCTTATAGTATCTCGCCTCTCGTTCGTTGTTCCGATGTGAATGGTGATGGTTTTAAGGAAGTCATTCTGTGTAGTAGCGTGCTTTCAATAATAAATGGCCGTGATTTTAGTTCCTGGTCTACAACTTCAAGTAATTACACATGTTTGGATGTGTTCGACTGGAATAACGACGGCATATCGGATATTTTGGTTGGAAATTCCAATGGTCGTGTTCAGGTTTATGACGGTAGATCCCAATCGGTAATGGCCGATTTTCAACCGGAGTCATCGACGATTACAGCTGTACGTGGTTTTAGGACCGGGCGAAACGTTTATTTGATTTATAGTTGCAATGGCGCAATCAATATTTACCAGAATGCTTCCAATTGCAGTGCCAGCAATTCCTTTGGTTCATATGTGGGAGCTGCTGAAAGTTTGAAATTGTACAATCAGCAAGCCAACTCGACCGAGTTGTTGATTGGATCTGCTAGTTCCATTTGGAGAATGTACCTGAATTTCATTTCCGTTTCTGCCGATAGCTTGACGTTAGAAGCTACTGGAAACAGTACAGCCTCTTTGAACATCAAAACAAACGACAAATGGTCCATCAACGGTTGTCAGAATTGGTTGAGTATGACCAATGCCACTGGAACCGGTGAATTAACTATCAAACTGACTGCTGAACCAAATTACTCTGTTAATAAACGCTCGGCATCTCTAGTGGTGACCGGTGAAAAGTCAATACCTTATGCCATTACTGTTATACAAAATGGTGTACCTCCTGTACTTTCGCTCGATCTTGACACTGTAAAACTGGGTGCGTCAGAATCGCTCTCAAAAAGAATTGCTGTAAGCGGTAATGTGAGCTGGGTCGTTTCGATCGACAAGAATTGGCTTACTGTTTCCAAATTGTCAGGAACAGGCCAGGATACACTGAAATTAACTGCACAGGCGAACCTGACATTGGTTGCCAGAGAAGCTTTGGTAACCTTTACCGGTACCAATTCAATCACTCGAACGGTGAAGGTTATCCAAGAGGCAGGAAGCCCGATGCTGATGATATACACCTCAAAATTACCGGTTTCTTATGCCTCAGGAAGCAGTGCAGTTTTAAATATAACTTCTAACGTCACATGGACGGTTTCAAGCAATCAATCTTGGACTTATTTAAGCAAAACCAATGGTTCAGGAAGCACTTATGTTCGGATTTATGCGGAAGAAAATCCATACATTCACGAACGGACTGGAATAATTACCATTACAGGAGCAGGACTTAGTCCGCAAACGGTTGAGGTGATTCAGGAACAAGCACCACCTGTTCTCATGGCTGATAAAAACCTTGCTAAGATTTCTAAGGTCAATGAAGAAGTGTCGTTCGAAGTCATTTCAAATGTCCAGTGGAGGATCATCAATAATCAAAACTGGCTTAGGATCAGCAGGGATACTGGCTCCACTCAAGCTAAAATTATAGTGACAGCTGAGCCAAACGTCAGTGGCGAGATCAGAGCCGCCACACTTCTGCTTTTAGCTGATGGCATGGAGCCATTCATTGTGAATGTATTGCAGGAAGAAACTGCTGATATGGCTGATAAAGACCTAACGAGCCTTCAAATTTGCTCAAACGATTTCAGCAGTGAACTGACCATTCGAAACCTCATGTACAATGCCTCCATCTCCATCTACGACATCAAAGGTAAATTGATTATAACCAAAAATATCACAACGACTTCGGAAACCATCGATATAAGTTCCTATCCAAAAGGCATTTATGCCATTAAATATAGGGATGGTAAAACGGTAAAGATCAGCAAGTTCATCAAACGATAGCTTTCTTTACTTGTCCAGCCACAACCTGAATTCGTGCGCTCTGCCATTGCTTACAAAGACATCCTCTGTAGAAATGGGTTCCAGGACTAGTTTCATTCGGCTTTTGGACAATACGTTGATTTTTTTGATGGATACAGGCGATATTAGAAATTGCCTGTTGACACGGAAGAACTCTTTGGGGGACAGCATTCCTTCGAGTTTGTCCAGGGAATAATCCAGGGAATAGGTTTTGCCGGTCTTGCTCACTAAAAAAGTGGCGCGCTCGACGGAATAAAAGTAAGCTACTTCCGAAGTCGGCACCGACAGCAGGTTGCTGCCCACATTGACTAAGAACCGTTGTTTGTAATCGCTTTTCTCTCCAAGAAGTGTTGTCAGAAATTTCCAATCGGGTTGCGAGGTTTGGTTTATTTTCTTGAATTTTTCGATACTTTTGGCCAACATCTCGAAGGGGATGGGTTTCAACAAATAGTCTATGCTATTCAGTTCGAAAGCGCGAAAAACGTATTCGTCGTAGGCGGTCGTAAAAATGACGGGGCAGGTGATTTCCACTTCCTTGAAGATTTCAAAGCTCAAGCCATCGCCAAGCTGGACGTCCAGAAAAATTAGATCGGGTTGATCGTGCGATTTCAGATACTGAATGCTGGACTCGATGCTGTCGCAGATCTGGACGATTTCGAAATCGGATGCTGTTTCGGCTATGAGTTTCGACAACCTTTTTGCTGCTGGCAACTCGTCTTCGATGAGCAGAATTCGTGCCATTTCAGAATTGTTTGGTGATGAGGGGAATCGTTACGGCAAACCGGGTTTCGTCCGAGACGACTTTTACACCTTGTCCTTCGACGAACCGGTAGCGGCCTTCAATGTTTTTCAAGCCTTGCCCGGTCGATTCAGGTGCGGATTTCGGTTGAAGGTTGTTTTCGATGGTCAGGCTTTCTGAATCGGTGGAAATAGTGATGTGCAGGGGTTTGCTACTGGATATGATGTTGTGGTTGAAGCAGTTTTCCATCAGCATCTGCAGCGCAAGCGGGGGAATGTGCTTCTGCAACACCTCTGGTTGAATTGAAACCTCGACCTTGAAATTATCGCCGAAACGTTGCTTCTGCAGATGAAGGTACTTTTCGACATTGTTCAGTTCTTCATCCAGGGTCACGGTTTCTCTGGTATTGCTCACAAGTACGTACCGCAGGTAATCGGACAAGTCCTGAACGTACTGTTCAGCCTGTGGATTTTTTTCCAAAAGGCTCATCAGGCTGTTTAGGCTGTTGAACAGGAAATGGGGGTTCACCTGCGCTTTCAGAGCATTGTACTGTGCCTCGATGTTGTCTTTTTCCAGTCGAACGGATTTGGAAAAATGGAGTTTCCACTGGCGGTAAAAGAAAATGGCTTCGTGAATGGTCACGATCAGAAAAGTAATTAGGATGGTGAACAGGATGTCGAACATATTTTGCTGAAGGCCTTCCAAGAAGGTTATGTTTCTGGTATGGCTTATGAAAAGGTTGATTCCCAACACGAATAGGGCCAGAAAGGCCAGAATTAGAAGGACTTCCACCACGATATGCTTTGTCGGTGAGGTTTCCCAAGGGAAGCGGTTCCAGACAAAAACCACGATGGACATGCTGCCGCCCCAGATGAAAATGGTGTTGAATAGCGAAGGCAGCAGCACATTCGTCAACGTAAAGTCTTTACCCATGAAGAGCGTGTAGATGACGCCGATGAGCACCGCAATGCCCACCATCCAAAAGATAAGTTTGTACCAACTCGAGTAGAACCAACCGTAATTGTGTTTGATTTCAGCCATTGGTTTACTGTTTTAAAAATTGATTCGATAGAGCATCATCGGCATAAACGCTTGTTGATAAATGGTGGCGACTTCCTGCAATTGGTTGTTGTATTGTTCGGAAAAGAGGTTGCTGTGGTTGGTAACATTCTGAAGGTCCAGACCCCATTCCTGCGAAACTTTTCCCATATTCTGCTTGAAACCGATGCGCAAGTCGGTACGAAAATAATCTTTATATTTATGACTATAGGTATGTGCGGCATCAAAAACTTGTTCGCCGGCTGAAATGGATGCTGGAAGGTCAATTGGGATGTAGCGCATGCCTCCCGACCAAACCGTGCGCAAGTCCAGTGTGAGGTAGTTCTTCTTGCCGACTTTCCATTCGTAGCCTGCCAAAGCATTCACCGCAAAGTTCGAATTGAAGGCCGTATTCCGCCATTTTTTGTCGAACCCTTGGTACTTGGAATCGTACAGGGAAACGGTTGTCAATGCGTACCAGCCATCGCTCAGAAATTTCTCGGCCGTTAGTTCGACACCGTAGTTTCTGCCTTTGCCCGTATTTTCCAGACTGTCAAGCCGTTGGATGTAGTAACCGCTTCCGGCGTTGAGCATCGAGTATTCGTTGTTGACGCGCGAAACCGGAACGTTGTACAACGACTGATAATAAGTTTCAGCCTTGATCCTGAAGTCATTGCCCAGGTGCCAGTCGTAACCAAGGACAACCTGATGCGAACGGGTGAACTTTAAATCGTGGTTATTTTCGGAGTAGATGCCGTTGTGGTATTCTTTGAAAAAATAAACCGATCGGGGTTGAATCTGGCTGTGAAGACCATAACCGACACTTAGGGACTGGTTTGCCGCAAATTGCCATTGTAGGCCAAGCCTGGGTTCCAGGGCACTTTCCTTGTTCAAATCGTAGTATTGATAGTGCGCGCCGGTATTCAACGTCAAGTTGTCAGAGAATTTGTGTTGCCAATTAACGAAGCCTTCGTACAGAATGGACGGTTCTTTGATCACATCGGTCAGAATGATTTTCTTGTCCAGGCTTTTTACATAACCGGAATCCTTGAATGAGGTGCTGAACCGGTTGACCGACATACCTGCCGTCAAATTGTCCTCCGCACTGAATTTGTGTTTGAGTAGGGTCGAAATGATTTCCTTTTTCTCGGCCAGTTTGCCGGCGTAATTCGTAAAGTAGGTATGGTTATCGTAGTTGATGGTGTCGTTCAGCGTCGTTGATGAGGAATTCTGGTAAGAAAGCGAGGTTTTCAGTTTGGTGTTTTCAGATAGCATCAGTGTATGGGTCAAGATGCTCACGTTCAGGCCTGCGCCGAAATCCGTCGCATAACCTAACTGGCTGTGCGTTGTGGCTTCCGTCACGTCAAACGAACGGTTCAGCCGAATGAAACTGCTTCCATAGATGCCGACATATTTAAAATGACCGAGTTTCCGGGTCGGGATGTCGGCAATGACGGACAAGTCGTTGTACTCAGGGATGGCTGTGCCGGTACCTGCATCCAAACCCAATTTGCCGACCAGTTGCATGGTTGAATACCGGTAATCAATGATGAAGGAGCCTTTTGGTGCGTCATTGCCCAACTTGATTGGCCCTTCGGCAGCGGCTTCGAATCCATTGAACCCTATTTGACCGGTGAATTCGTATTTTTCTTTGTTCCCCGAACGCAGGTTTAGGTCGAATACGCCAGACAACGCATTGCCGTATTCAGCCGGAAAAGCGCCTGTGAGGAAGTCGGAATTCGCCAACAAATTGTTATTCAGCATACTGACTGGTCCACCTGTGGAGCCCTGCGACCCAAAGTGGTTCGGGTTCGGCACATCCACGCCTTCGATTTTCCACAGTAGGCCGCTGGGAGAATTTCCGCGGATGATGATGTCGTTTCGAGCATCATTGCTCACTACCACGCCTGCGAAATTGGAGACCATCCGCGCTGGATCACCCAGACTTCCAGCGAAGCGTTCCGTTTCCTCCACACTGAACGAACGGGCGCTGATCAAGGCGGTTTCGTTCAACGGTCTTTCTTTGGAATGCGTGTTGTTGACTACCACGTCGGCTAAGTTGGTGACTTTTTCCTCCAACTTGAACGTGAGCATGGATTCCTTCCCTGAAATGACCATGATGTTGCTGATGGCTTGCGTCTTGTAACCAACGATCGAAGCCGTGAACGACCAGCGTCCGGGTTGAAGGTTGGTCAGCGCAAATTCACCGGTTTCATTGGTTACGGTACAGATCAAGGGGTTACTGCCCGGTATACTGATGGTGGCACCGATGACAGGGCTGCCCGTGAAGGCATCGACTGCCGTTCCGCGTACGGTTTGACCTGATTTCAGAGGATAGGCACTGAAGGCAAAAGTGATTAAAAAGGCCGAGAGGGTCAATAATCGTTTCATATGCGGTCGTTTTTGTGGTTTCGGAAGCTAAAGTAGAATGGTCGCGGTGATTCTGAAAAAAAAAGATACCGAACGGGGATTTTTCCATACTGAATTTAATCATGGTATATAAATTACCCTGAACGTGGGATTTCAGCACGCCGAGCTTGTCCTTATTTTTGTAGTGAAATTAAGGATGAAAAAAGATGAAAACTCAAATACTCATAGCTCCGGGATTCGGAAACTCTGGCGAGGAGCACTGGCAGACCTACTGGCAAAAGGAAAACAAAGATTTCGTTCGCATTGAACAAAGGGATTGGTTTCAGCCGAGAGCCGACGAATGGGCGGAAACGATTGAGAAATATGTGCGTGATGCATCGGGAGAAGTCGTTGTCGTCGCGCACAGTCTGGCCTGCATTGCCTTGGCTCATTGGGCACAGAAAACCAAACTGACCATTAAGGGGGCCTTGTTGGTGGCGCCTCCGGATGCCAATGATGAGAAATTGAAGAATGTTGTGAAAGGCTTTTCGCCGGTACCCTTAAAGAAATTACCCTTTAAAAGCATCGTTTTAGCCAGTACCAACGACGATTACAACCCGATTGACAATGCTGAACTATTTGCCAAAAACTGGGGTAGTGAATTTGTAAACATTGGTCGGAAAGGTCACATCAATGCGCTATCAAACCTTCAGAATTGGCCAGAGGGGCGTTCTTATCTCTTAAGATTGTTATGAAAAGTTCTATATTTGCATAAAAAAGAATGGGCGTTGCGACACACGATAAAACCTTTTCAATTTTCAAAGCAATTGGTATCATTCTGATTGTCATGGGGCATACAGCCATCAATACGCCACTTTATACGTTTACCTATCTGTTCCACATCCCGATATTCTTTTTTGTTGCAGGCTATTTTTTCAAGGATGATTATATCGAAAATCCCTGGCTTTTCTTAAGAAAGAAGTTGGTTCGATTTTATATACCCTGGTTGGCTTACGGACTTGTTTTTGTGTTGTTGCACAACCTTTTTCTGAAGTACCACCTGATTGCGTACGACTTTCATGCCCAAAAAGTAATTGAACCGTATACTTTTAGTGACATTATTCAAAAATCGCTCGGTGTCCTAACGTTCTTCCAATGGAAAGAACCCTTGTTGGCACCTTTGTGGTTTCTGTTCGGAATGTTTTCTGGCTTGAGCGTATTTTTTGCCGTCACTTGGGTGTCAAAACGATTTTGTCCTTCTCACTCGGAACGTTGCCGGGCAATTTTAATTGCACTTTGCCTGATCATCGGTTTTGTCGGCAATGCGTATCATTTACATTTGTCCATCATTTACCGCCCATTGGTTATCGCAGGTTTGATCTATTTTGGCAAACTATACCGGCTTTATCAGTCGAAAATCAAGCTGACTCCACTTTTTGCAGGCGTTTGCCTGGCTGCCCTTTTAGTGGCGACGGCGCTGAAATACAGAGTGAATGTGGGCGGCATGCTTTTTGGAAATCCCATGGTCTTCCTTTTGCTCTCCTGTGCGGGATGTTACTTGGTCCTAACGTTGGCCAACTTTATCAATACTCGTACCAAATACGTTCGTGGACTGTTTGATTTTATCGGGAAATACACCTTTACGATTATGGCCTTGCAGTACCTTGCGTTTAAACTTGCTGCTTTGGTTCAAATTTGGGTCTGCGACTATCCCATTCGGTCATTGGCCTATTACCCTGTCATTCCGAGGAATACGCATTACTGGTGGATTGTGTACACCATTGTTGGAATCACTGTTCCCTTGGTTTTAGGTTTCTCGGCAGAACAGCTATGGAAAAGAATTCAGCGGATTTTACCTAACTTTGCACAACAAAAAGTAAACTAATGCCTGCCTTGTTTTTCCCTCCCGAATGGTATCCGCAATCGGCGGTGCAACTGACCTGGCCCCACAAGGGTACCGATTGGTCGGATATGCTGGAAGAAGTTCTGCCTTGTTTTGTGAACATTGCCAGGGAGGTGCTGCAGCGGGAAAAACTCATCATTGTATGCCCGGATGCGGCTGAAGTGAAGGCCCAACTTGGAGCCGTAAATGTAGCCAATCTGTTTTTGTACGAATTCCCCTCCAACGACACCTGGGCAAGGGACCACGGCGGTATTTCCTTATTTGTGGATGGAAAACCCTGCATCTGTGATTTCACTTTCAACGCCTGGGGAATGAAGTTCTCAGCCAATTTCGACAATCAACTGACGTTTTCATTATACGGTGCTCAAGCCTTCAGCCCTGAAGTCGCATACGAGAATTGCATGCCTTTTGTTTTGGAAGGCGGAAGTCTGGAATCGGATGGAGCTGGTACACTGCTCACTACGTCTGAATGCCTGCTCTCGGTAAATCGCAATGACTCCCTTTCAAAAGAAGAAATCGAAGCCTACCTTGTTGAACGCTTCGGCTTGAAGCAGGTGCTTTGGTTGGAAAGCGGATTTCTGGAAGGGGATGACACGGATAGTCACATCGATACGCTGGCTCGTTTTTGTGACCCTGAAACCATTGCTTATGTACAACCCGGTGAAGACCCGGAGGACATCCACTTTGAGGAACTCAATCAAATGGAACAGGAATTGCATGCTTTCCGAACGCTGGATGGCAAACCGTACCGTCTTATTGGTTTACCTATGGCCGAACCCGTCTATTTCGAAGGAAACCGCTTACCTGCAACGTATGCAAATTTCTTGATAATCAACGGCGCAGTGCTGCTTCCTATCTACGGAACAACCAAAGACGCACTTGCACTTAAACAATTGCAATTGGCTTTTCCGGACCGCGAAATTGTGGGTGTTTATTGCCTACCGCTTTTAAAACAACACGGTTCCCTGCATTGTGTCACGATGCAGTTCCCAGAATCGTTCGTTTAATAGCTAAAAACAGAAGACCTGGAACAATGCCCCAGGTCTTACCATCACTACTTTTATTCGCTGTTTTACAGCTTCAACGGTTCTCCTTTGTAGAAGTCCAGAATCTTGATGCAGAACAGTAGGTTGTATTTGGCCTGCAATTGACTTGATTTGGCTGAAGCAAGATTAATTTTTGCTTGATTGTATTCATAAAGAGTTGCTTTGCCGTTGTTGTATTTTTCTTCAGCGAAACGAAAGGCTTCTTCAGAATTCACAACGACATCTGCAGACGATGTATATTGGACGGTCGCTTTGGAAGCATTGAACCAAGCTTGTTGAATTTCCTTATAAAGCGTTTTTTTGTTGTTTTCCAGGTCGAGTTTGGCATTTTCCAGTTCAATTTTTGATAATCGAATGTTGTTTTTCGTGTCAAAGCGATTGAAAATCGGAATGCTAAGTCCCAAAGACATCCCTGCGCTGTAGTTGTTTTGTAATTGAGTGCCAAAGGGTATTTTATGTTGAATGAAAGAGGTATCAATTGATCTTGATGAAGGATAATACCCATTTCCATAGGATGCACTTAATGAGACCCTCGGATAAACTGCACCCTTGGAAACTTCCAGATTCTTTTCACTGCTTTTCAGTCGGTATTCAGAAGCCTTGATAGTCGATTTAGTGCTTACGGCAATGTTATAGACATCCTCTGCAGGCTGAATCGAGTTGTTCAAATTCGGCACGTCGATGGCGGGTGTCACTATGTCAAAGCCAGCCCAATCCTTAATATCCAATAACTGTGATAGGTCAAGCAAAGACAATGATAGCGTACTTTGACTTTGAACTGCGCTCAATTGATCTTTAGAAAGTTGTGCTTTCACTTCATAAACTTGACCTTCAGGAATCTTTCCATAGGTGGCCATCGTTACGGAACGATCGACAAGCGACTGACTCAAGGATACTTGTTCAATAGCGATCTGTTGAAGTTCTTTATTATAGAGGACCTGTAGATAAGCAGAAGCAATATTGACAGCCAAACTTTCTTTTGCCTTCTTCAGATCTTCCAGTGATGCCTGCCAATTAAATGATTGGGCAGCGATCGTATTTTTTATTTGGAAACCACTGAATAAGGTTACGGAGGAGCTTATGCCGGCAGAAACCGAGGTTGAAAAGGCCCCTCCAGTTTTGACTCCCTTTTCGTTTGCTGCCAACCCGTAGTTGAGAGGAGTACTGGCATAAGCACTCAGATCCGGCAATCTCTGGTTCTTGCTTTTTTCATAATTGATTTGTTGTGATTCTGTATTCAGAGCAGAGGATTTGATGGTGATGTTATTTTTCCAGGCGTAGTTGATGCAATCCTCCAACGTCCATTTCTGTTGGGCCGAAACCGTACCGAGTGAAAGGCAAACGGTCAAAAGAGCTAAGATTATTTTTTTCATAGCAGTTTATTTATCTTTTTTAGCTTTAGGATCGATGGCGGCTCCTTTAAGCTTTTCGGTGCCTTTCAAACCACTGATCACTTCGATGTTGATACCGTCGGACAGACCTGTTACTATTTTCTTTTTCACGAACGTCTGGGGATCTTTTATTTTGGTGTCCAGCACATAAACACTGGCGGTATCCTTGTTGAATTCGATGACGCTTTCTGGAATGGTCAGTACGTTTTTAGCACTGTTCAGCACGATTTCTGCATTGGCACTGTATCCTGCACGAACAAACACATCAGTCGGTATTTTGGCGGCTGCTTTGATTTCGAACATGATGGCACCGCTTTCTTCCGTTCCTTTCGGCGAAATGTGTTCGAGTTTAGCTTCGAACTTCCGGTCGTTCAGTGCGCCGATACTCAGCATCAGGGGCATGCCTTCTTTAATGCGGCCTACTTCGGTTTCGTCCACCTTGCCCACAAACAGCATGTCCTTCATATTGGCTACGGTTGCAATGGTTGTGCCATCGTTGAAGCTGTTGGATTGTATCACGGAGTTACCTACTTTAACAGGAATATCCAGAATCATACCGTCGATGGTGGAGCGAATCAGGGTATTGCTTGATTCGCCGGTTTTCAGGGACATGCCGGTTTTGGTGATCTCGAGGTTGTTTTCGGCAGCGTCGCATTCTTCCTTGGAGGAATTGAGGCTCACGGTTGCTTTTTCAAATTCTTCCCTGGAAATGACTTTCTTTCCATAAAGCTCATTTTGACGGTTGAAATCTTTGTTGGCCTGTTCCAGGTTGATTCTGGCCACCTTAACCCTTGATTCCGCCGCATTTAAGCTACCCATGTCGGGAATGACTTTGATTTTGGCAATGATTTCACCCTTGCTAACCTTTTCACCAGCTTCCTTGAGCAGTTCGGAAATGATTCCCGAAATCTGAGGTTTGATCATGATTTCATTTCGGGCTTCCACTTTTCCGGTAGCGACTGCCTTCTTCTCGATGGAACTTCGTTTGACGGAAACCAGTTCGTACTTGGTTACGACGGGTTTAGATTTGTTGTATAAGAATACAAATGTGCCTACGACTAATAAAGCCAGACAGACTAAAAGTAAAATTTTAAAAAACTTCTTCATGAGTGTTCTATTTTTGGATTGTTTATTCTTCGCTCAATGCTTCGATGGCTTTGATCTTCATGGCTCGTTGTGCCGGGAGCAAGCCTGCCAGCAGACCCATCAGGATCAGAATGAAAGAGGCGCTTAACGCCACATTAAAATTGATGATGATGTTTTTGATGAAAATATTGCTGCCTTCTGGCATGTTGTTGATGATGTTGTCAAATAGGGACAAGATTCCGACCCCAAGGCTAAGCCCCATAAATCCGGCAATCGTTGTCAGAACCAGACTTTCGTTCATGATTTGGCTGATGATGTCAAAAGGCTTCGCTCCCAAAGCACGGCGGATGCCAATTTCCTTGGTTCGTTCCCGGACGGAAACCAACATGATGTTGCTCACACCGATGGCACCTGCCAGCAGAGTGCCGATTCCGACAATCCAGATGAGAATCTTAATGCCCAGAAACAAGTAGCTGAACATCTTGAACTGTTCGCCGATGTTGAAGCTGCCGACGGCACGTTCGTCGTCCGGTGCTATGTTGTTTTGTGTCTTGAGGATGTTCTTGATTTCGGCTTCCAATAATTTCGCATCGTGTCCGTCTTTGGCGGTTGCGGCCATAAAATGGATGATGTCACCTTGATTGTAGGCTCGTTGCATGGTTGAGAAAGGCAAAATGACCATATCGTCACTTCTGCCACCTATCTGGACCTGACTCATTCCGGAACCCACACCTATGACCGAATAATAAATGCCGTTGCTGCGAATCACCTGACCCAGCGGATTTTCACCCTTGGTAAACAACTTTTCGTACACATTCTTACCAATGAAGCAAACTTTACGGACGTCTTTTACATCCACATCGTTGATGTATCTGCCCCAAATGATTTCCTGCTCTTCCACCTTGGCGTAGTCGGGATAACAACCACGAACTCTGAATGTACCTGCTTTGTCACCACGAACGGTGTTGTTTTCTCCGCCACCACCACCGAATAGCATGGGCGCCAGGTATTTGATATCCTTGCAATTGCCTAGGATGACTTTGATGTCGGAATTGTGCATGTTCCAGTTCCTGCCTTTTTTGAAACCGTGGTAAGGCACTGTTGTAGCTTCCGAATAGAAAAAACAGGAGTTGGTGGCAAAACCCTTGATGCTGTCCATCATTCCGTTTTCAAGTCCGTTGCCTGCACCCAGTAAGATGGTGAGCATCAGGATGCCCCAGAAAACGCCGAAGGCTGTGAAGATGCTCCGAACTTTATTTCGGGCTATGGTTTGCCAGATTTCCTGCCATTTATCGAGATCGAACATACTTGTTGTGTTTTATTATTCGGCGCGCATGGCCTCAATCGGTTTGATTCGAACAGCCTTTCTGGCCGGTATGTATCCGGCAATGAGGCCGGCAAGGATCAATATGATGGTGGCGACGAAAATGATGTTAAGGTCAACCGTAGGGTTCATAAAAATGGAGATGCTTCGTTCCCCATCTGCGGCAGCTTTTTGATTGCTGTTGATCGCAAAATTGATCAGTTCAAGAAGGCCGATGCCGAACATCATACCCAAGTATCCGAAAAGGGAGGTGATAACGATCGATTCCAATAGGATGGAGTTTAGGATTGAACCTGGAGTAGCACCCAACGCTTTCCGGATGCCGAATTCCCTGGTGCGTTCCTTCACCGTGATGACCATGATGTTGCCCACACCTACAATGCCCGCAATCAAGGTGCAAATGCCGATAAACATGACGAACAAGTCGAGTGTGGAAAATATTCCCATGGTTTGAACATAATCAGAAGCTTGATTCCATAAACCAATGGTGTTCAGGTCGTCCGGATTGATGATAAGTTCTCGTCCCAATGCTTCCCGAACCTTTTGCCCAAAGTCATCATTTTCTTCTTTGGTGACGAGGCCACGAACGGAGAAACTGATGTTGTTTACCTCATTCCCCAACGTGTATAATTTCTGGGCCGTTTTCATCGGTATATAACATTTGGCCTCATTGTCATTGGAGATTTTCATATCGACACCGATGACTTGAAAAGTCAATCCGTCCATCTTGACCCACTTGCCAACGGGGTTCACTTCTTTGAATAGTGATTTTGCCACCTTTCTGGAGAGCACAATGACTTTACGGTCCAATTCCAAATCCTTATCGTTCAGAAATCGCCCATTCCCGGTTGCAAAGGTCATGTTGGATATGATCTGATAATCTGGCTGAACGCCATAGATTTGGTAACTGCCGTTTTCAGTTCCGAAACTGACTGTGGAGGAACGGTCCACTTGACCTGAAATCTTGTCAATCTCTGTAAAGTGATTTTTCAGGTAGGGAAGCAGTTCATTAGTCAGTTTAATGCTGCGGTAAGCTTTCAATCCCTTGTAAGGCATGGTTGTACGGCCGCCCCACAGCATCATGGTGTTGCTGGCTCTGTCGTTGAAATTCGATGTGACACCATTTTTCAACCCATTGCCTGAACCCAGCAGGATGATCAGCATGAATATGCCCCAAGCCACCGCAAACCCCGTCAGAAAAGTGCGGAGCTTGTTCTCCTTCATGGTGGAGAGGATTTCAGTCAGGGTGTCAAATTCCAGGAATCTCATGGCTGTTGAGTAAATCGGATTCGATTATGCCGTCTCTAAGGTGAATGATTCGGTTGGTCTTGTCTGCAACGGACTTTTCGTGGGTGACGATGATCATGGTGATGCCGGATTTGTTCACTTCACTCAATATTTGCATAACTTCTTCGGTGGTAACGGAATCAAGAGCGCCGGTTGGTTCGTCTGCAAGAATGACTTTCGGATTGGAAATCAGGGCCCTTGCAATGGCAATGCGTTGCTTTTGACCGCCGGAAAGTTCGTTGGGGAAATGGTGCCACCAATCTTTAAGACCCATCATGTCCAGGTATTCCATCGACTTGATTTGTCTTTTTTTGCGCGAAAGACCCTGGTAATACAATGGCAGGGCCACGTTTTCCAACGCATTCTTGAAGTTGATGAGGTTAAACGACTGAAAGATAAATCCAATCATTTTGTTTCGGTATTCGGCTGCCCGTTTTTCGGACAGATTCTTTATGAGCGTACCGTTCAGAAAATAATTGCCGGTATCATAGTCGTCCAAAATGCCCAGGATATTGAGCATGGTTGACTTACCGGAGCCTGAAGCTCCCATGATGGAAACGAATTCCCCCTCGTTGATGTTCATGTTGATGCCTTTCAGGACATGCAGTGGCTGAATGCCCGGATAGGTCTTGTTGATGTTTTCAAATTTGATCATAATCTCCGTTACTGACGTTTTGTTTCGGAAGTGTTTGGTTTGGTTTCTGTCTGAAACGACTCGTCATTCATGAAGACTTGGTAACGACGGAGGATTTCTTCAGGTGTAATCTGGAGCAAAGATATTGTTTTGTAGAAACTCGGCAGTGTGTTTGCAAAGAAATCTTCACGACGAAAATCTAAAATTTTCTTAACAGCATCTTCTTCTACAAAATATCCGATTCCCCGCTTGTTGAAAATGATTCCGCGCTGTTGAAGAAAGTCGTAGGTGCGCAAGGCCGTGTTTGGATTAACCTGAAGGCTGACCCCCATTTCACGGACCGATGGAATCTTTTCTTGGGGAGGCCAGGTGCCCGCTAAAATCTGTTCACAGAGTAGGTCTCCGATCTGCAGATAAATGGCTTTATTTTCGTGGAAGTCCATAATCAGATTTGTTTTTTGTTGAGCAATATATAGGAGCCGCCCCAAAGGAGGAATGCGATGCTACCAAGGATCCATTTGATGTTCAATCCGATCATTTCCAGAAAGTGTTGGATTGGCATGCCGTTGATGCTGCTTCCTAAAGAACCGTTCATGTTGATATTCAAGCTGTCAGATCCAAGCAATTGGGTATCGATGAGAAAGTGCTTGGCGTACCATGCAAAAACTAGCGTAATTAGTAGAACAATGCCTGTGTAGGAAACAAGTGTCTTGATAATGGGGTTCTTACGAAACAAGAGTGAACCAAAGAAGAATACGGAGTGAATGAACAATACCGTAAGGAAAATATTCCAAATGTTCATCCATTCTGGAAAGCCGAATCCAGAATTCATTCCCGTAATCACATTGCCAAGGCTAACCCCTGCGAATTGAACCACAAAATAGGTGGCTTGCGCAGTCAGAAAAATGAACAGGGAGGAGTAAATCCAGGCTGCCGAATATTTTTCGAGGATGGTGGCGGGGGTCATCAAATACTGGATGCCCGAAGGGGTATTGCGAAGTTTGTTGAATACATCTTGGCATGCCATGACGCTCAAGATAAAAGTGAAGATGACTGCAATGTTGTAAAAGTCTTCGATGTGCTTGTTGCTGTTGCCTGAGAAAAAGTTTAAAAATCCGAATAGTTGGATGCCGAGGAAAATACTCAGGATCAAAATGTGTCGGTTTTTGTTTTGGCGGAACAAGATCATGAATTGTTCGGAAAAGCGTGCTATGCTAAACATGTTGTTGCGTTTTTAGTGTTTGAAAATAGTGCGGATGGTTTCCGGTTGCTGTGTTGCCAAGTTGAAAAGAGCCTCCAAGTCGATGCGGCTGTCGGGGTCGTTCTTGCCCGGAAAAACAGCGACAAAACCCTTGGGGGTGAACTCGCTGTACAAAAGATCGGGTTGGTTTTCGATGGAGAAAAGCGTTTTGAATTCGAGCTTCTTGCCAATTTCTTCGGTGGTTTCATTCATCAGGACTTGTCTGTTTTCCAAGATGATGATGGTGTCGATGAGGCTTTCCAAATCACGAACCTGATGGGTGGAAAGGATAAGGCAGCGATCGTCGGTGATGGCTTCGGCCACCAATTTGCGGAATTGGGTTTTGGAAGGAATGTCCAGGCCGTTGGTTGGTTCGTCAAAAATCATGATGCGGCATTGTGTGGCGAGTGCGAAGCAAATGCTCACTTTTTTCCGTTGACCGAAGGACATGCTTTTTAGTTTGTCATTCGTGTTGATTTCGAATTCCTTCAGGCAATAATGGAAGAAATCCATGTCGAATTTGGGGTAGGAGCAAGCAAACATGTCCAGATACCCTTTCACGGTGGTTTCCGGCAACCATATTTCTTCGGGAAGGAAAAATATATCCTGGAGCATTTCGGCGCTGCGTTTTCTGGATTCATGTCCGAGCACCATACTGACGCCACTTTGGGGAAACCGTAGTCCTGCGATGAGTTTGAGCAAGGTTGTTTTGCCGGCACCGTTTTTACCGAGCAAACCGTAAATGTGTCCGCCCTCCAGTTGAAGGGACAAGTCCTCAAAAAGGCTTCTATTCTTTGAATAGGTGAAATTCAGATGACTAAGTTCAATCATGATTGCATATTGAATTGGTGTATTAATGTACTAAGACACTGCAAAGAAAATACACTTTTTCATTGTTTCCAAATTTTTTTTGATTTTTTTTCAAACTTTTTTTTTGAAGGGCAGAATTGTTGATTACGACATACTTAAATTGACGTCAGATTTAAGGAAAACACGCTTTTTTTTACATAAATAGTGCTTTATAACACGAAGAATTATGTAGCTTTGCACGCTAATGCAAGCCTTTAATAAGGTCTCAACAAATTTTGCCCATATGTCTGCCAATAAAGTCATTAAAACAGCCCTCGTTTCGGTTTATTACAAGGATGGTCTGGATGAAATCCTCATCAAACTGCACGAACAAGGGGTGTCGTTCCTTTCTACCGGAGGAACTCAACAATTCATCGAATCCCTGGGTTTACCCTGCAAGGCAGTGGAAGACCTCACCGGATATCCGTCCATTTTGGGCGGTCGCGTCAAAACCCTTCATCCCAAAGTTTTCGGCGGTATTCTTACCCGTCGCGAACTTGCAATCGACAGAGAACAGTGCGAGGAATATGAAATTCCGGAAATCGATTTGGTCATCGTTGACCTCTACCCTTTCGAAGAAACGGTTGCTTCCGATGCTTCTGCCGAAGACATCGTTGAAAAAATCGATATAGGCGGTATCTCGCTCATCCGTGCCGCTGCCAAAAACTTCAACGACGTGGTCATCGTGGCTTCCAAAGGCCAATACGCTCCGCTTCTGAACATCATCAACGAAAAAGGGGCCGAAACCTCCATCGAAGACCGTCGCTGGTTTGCCAAGGAAGCATTCGGCGTCTCTTCACTATACGATTCAGCCATATTCAATTGGTTCGATGGCGGCGAAGGCTCCCAGTTCCGCAGTGCCATGGATAATGCCAAGAGTTTGCGTTATGGTGAAAACCCCCATCAGAGAGGCTATTTCTACGGTGACTTCGATGAAATGTTCGAACAACTGCAGGGCAAGGAAATTTCCTACAACAACTTACTCGATATCGACGCAGCTGTTTCGCTGATCAATGATTTTGACGAAACGACGTTCGCCATCCTGAAACATAACAACGCTTGCGGCATAGCTTCCCGTCCTAAACTGAAGGATGCCTGGGCAGCAGCATTGGCGGGTGACCCCGTTTCCGCTTACGGAGGCGTTCTCATTACAAATGCCGTAGTAAATGCGACCACTGCCGAGGAAATCAACAAGATTTTCTTTGAAGTGATCATTGCTCCGGATTACGATGTGGAAGCTCTAAAGATATTGACATCTAAAAAGAACCGCATCATTTTGATCCTGAAGGAAGAATTCGTTGCTCCCCAAAAACAATTCCGCTCTCTATTAAATGGTGTATTGGTTCAGGACAAGGACGCACATACCGAAGAAGAAGAGGATTTGAAAACGGTAACCATCCATACACCAAGTGCTTTGGAGGTCAAGGACATGCTTATTGCCAACATCATTGTGAAGCATTCCAAATCGAATGCCATCGTTCTGGTCAAGGACGGCCAACTCTGCGCCAGCGGCGTGGGTCAGACATCCCGTGTGGATGCCCTGCGTCAGGCCATTGACAAAGCTGCCAGTTTCAACATGAACCTGAACGGTGCGGTCATGGCATCTGACGCGTTCTTCCCTTTCCCCGACTGTGTGGAAATTGCCGACGAGGCAGGCATCAAGGCCGTGATTCACCCGGGCGGATCCATCAACGATCAGAAATCCATCGACTATTGCAACGATCACGACATGGCGATGGTTTTGACCGGTTACAGACATTTTAAACACTAAATACGACTATGGGATTATTTTCTTTTACACAGGAAATCGCCATGGACTTGGGTACGGCGAACACCATCATCACCTGCAACGATAAGATTGTAGTGGATGAACCCAGCATTGTAGCACTCGACAGACGTACCGACAAGCTTTTGGCCGTTGGTACCCAGGCGCAGTTGATGCACGGTAAGACACCTGAAAACATCAAAACGGTTCGTCCGTTGCGCGATGGGGTGATTGCCGACTTCTATGCAGCCGAGCAAATGATGCGTGGCCTTATCAAGATGGCCACCTCCAAAAAACGCCTTTTTTCCCCGAACCTTCGCATGGTCATTTGCGTTCCGTCCGGTTCCACCGAAGTGGAATTGCGTGCGGTTCGTGACTCTGCCGAGCACGCTGGTGGCCGGGATGTCTATATGATTTTCGAACCCATGGCTGCGGCCATCGGTATCGGCATCGATGTGGAAGCGCCGGAAGGCAACATGATTGTTGACATAGGCGGTGGTACGACTGAAATCGCCATCATCTCTCTGGGTGGTATCGTGGCCAACAAGTCCATCCGCATCGCCGGTGACGACTTCACCGCCGACATTCAGGAGTATATGCGTCGTCAACACAATTTGCGCGTGGGTGAACGCACTGCCGAGCAAATCAAGATCAATGTGGGTTCTGCCTTGACTGAACTGGAAAATCCGCCGGAAGATTACATCGTCCACGGTCCAAACCAGATGACGGCTTTGCCCATGGAAGTGCCTGTTTCGTATCAGGAAATCGCACACTGCTTGGAAAAATCGATTTCGAAAGTGGAAATGGCTGTTTTGAGTGCTTTGGAACAAACGCCGCCTGAACTGTACTCGGACATCGTCCGCCGCGGGGTTTACTTGGCCGGTGGTGGTGCACTGCTTCGCGGATTGGCCAAGCGTCTGGGCGACAAGATCAATATTCCGTTCAACATTGCTGAGGATCCGTTACGGGCTGTAGCTCGCGGGACGGGGATTGCACTTAAGAATGTGGATAAGTTCAATTTCTTGATCCGATAAAAGTTTGAAATGGACGCCAATCTCTGCGTTGCTGAACAAAAGTGGCTCCTCACGTACCTTAAGTACGCTCCGGGGCCACTTCTGTCCAGCGCCTTGACCTTGACGCCCATTTCAAACTTTTAACCTGGTTGCCTAGCTTTTTCATTTTCTTGAAAATAAAAAGGTTCGATGCGAAATATCCTGAGGTTCCTAGCCAGATATAGTACGATCCTGTTATTCATCGTGATGCAGGGTGTTTCGCTGTACTTGTTGTTCAACTATAATAATTTTCAGCAAAGTGCCTTGTTTAGCACGGCAAACCGTTTGAATGGTTGGATTTTCACGGTCGAGGAAAAGGTGTACGGCTATTTCAACCTCCGGGAAAATAACGAAAGTCTGCTTCGGGAGAACAATGAATTGGGACTTCGAATTGCAAATTTGGAATCGGCGCTACGTACCTATACGGATTCTACCAAAATACCTTTGCTTCGCATGAAGGAAGCAGAAGAGTTCAGTCTGATACCTGCAAGGGTCATTCAGAATTCCGTGACCCATTACCGTAATTACATTACCCTCAACGTTGGTAAAGTGGATGGCGTCAAACCTGAAATGGGTGTCGCGAATGCTGAGGGAATCGTTGGTGTCATCAGTCTGGTAACCAATTATTATTCGGTAGTCATTCCCGTACTCAATAGGGACCAACGGTTCAGCTGTAAATTGAAAAACATCAATGCCAGCGGTTCATTGTCCTGGGACGGATTTGACAGAAGGTTCGCTTTTCTGGAAGAAATCCCGCCTTATGTGGCTGTCAATAAAGGCGACACTGTTGTGACAAGCGGTTTCTCGGCTGTTTTTCCCGAAGGTCTCATGGTCGGAACCGTCGATGATTACAAGGTCAGCGAGGATGCCAACTACCTACGTTTGAAAATCCGATTGTCGACGCATTTTGATGCCCTTTCGAATGTTCGGGTCATCCGCTTCAAACATCGGGAAGAATTAAAAAAACTGGAAGAGGAGGTTCCCCAATGACCCGATACATCAACCATATACTCTGGTTTCTGGGTTTGATTGCCCTGCAGGTGTTCATTCTCAACAATACCCATTTCCTGGGCATGTTCCTGCCCATCGTATACATCTATGCATTGCTTCGCTGGCCACCAGACGTATCTCCTGCATTGGTCATCTTATTTGGCTTTCTGTTGGGGTTGTCTGTGGACGTGCTTAGCAATACGCCTGGAATGAACGCTTCTGCCACTACCTTGATTGCTTTTCTTCGTTATCCGACTTTACGCCTGTTCGTTTCCAAGGAGGACCTCGGCTCAAAGAATATTGGTGAAACCACGCTGGCGAACGGCGCTTTCTGGAAGTACATCGTCTTGCTGGTGCTCATCCATCATTCCACCCTTTTCATTTTGGAAGCGTTCTCCTTCTCCAACACGTTGATGTTGCTCTTGAAGATACCGGTTTGCAGCTTGTTGACGCTGATCTTCATTTTTGCGTTCGAACGCATTAACGGAAAAAAAGATGCAAGGGATTGAAACACTTCGTAGAAAGAATGTCATCGTTCTGATCATTCTGGGAGTCATCGTGATTTATGTTTTGCGGTTGGCTGTACTTCAGTTGTTTTCATCCGATTACAAAGCTTTTGCGGATAGTAACGCATTCCTCAAGAAAACCATTTATCCTGCCCGCGGTTCTATTTTTGACCGAAAGGGCAAACTGATGGTCTATAACAAGCCGGCGTATGACGTCATGCTGACCATGCGTGAAATGGTGGATTTGGACACTATGGACTTCTGCCAGACAGTCGGCATTACCAGAGAAGAGTTTGACCAACGCATCGTCGATATCAAAGACAGGCGGAAGAATCCAGGTTACTCTTCGTACACTCCTCAATTGTTTTTATCACAAATGACGGCAGAAACCTATGGAGTACTGCAGGAAAAACTGTTTCATTTCAGAGGCTTTAATGTCCGAAGCCGGACCTTGCGCGAATATATGAAGCCCATCGCTTCCCATGCTTTGGGTTATGTGGCTGAAGTGAACCGTGGTGATATGGATAATGACCCGTATTACGTGCTGGGTGACTTCAGCGGTCGCTCCGGCATCGAAAAGGAGTACGAGAACCAACTGCGTGGCATCAAGGGTGTGGAAGTCATGTTGCGGGATGCACATGGTCGGCTGAAAGGTCGGTATGAAAAGGGTGCGCACGATATCAAGGCCCAACCAGGCCGGGATTTGACCCTTTCCATCGATGCCGAATTGCAGGCCTATGCCGAGAAGCTGATGGTGAACAAGCGTGGTGCCATCGTAGCCATTGAGCCACAAACCGGGGAAATCCTGGCCTATGTTTCAGCCCCGACTTACGATCCGGGTTTGTTGGTGGGTCGGGATCGGGCAAAAAACTTCAAGGCGTTGCAAGAGTCTCCTCAAAAGATTTTCCTGAATAGGCCCATTCAGTCAAATTACCCGCCGGGTTCAACATTCAAACCGGCACAGGCGCTGGTTTTATTGCAGGAAAACATCATCAATCCTTTCACCAGTGTGGCTTGTCACCAAGGTTATTATTATGCTCCAGGTCACAAAGTAGGTTGTCACGTACATCCTTCTCCCTTGACTTTGGTTCCTGCCATTGCAAATTCCTGCAACGCTTATTTTTGTTCGGGTTACCGTGCCATGATGGACAGTCCGAAATACCCGAATATTCAGGTTGCCATGGATACCTGGAAAGATTATATGGTTTCCCTGGGCTTTGGCTACAAACTCGGTGTGGATTTACCCTACGAAAAGAGAGGGATGATTCCCAACAGCACCTATTACAACAAGTGGTACGGGCAGCGTGGTTGGAGAGGGGCTACCATTATTTCGAACGCCATCGGTCAGGGAGAAGTGTTGGCCACGCCCATGCAGATTGCCA